>JGI24159J19872_10001352_pt1 | contig 26672 bp, 20 predicted proteins | sample Ectturendosymbi4_FD_19872 | JGI IMG/M metagenome (IMG submission 19872)
TACTCTCTTGCGTTTTTTAAAAATCAGGCTACGAAAATGTGTACGACATAATTCCTGTCGAAATTACTCGTTATACGGCAGCATTTCATCTCATAACATTATACAAGATTTTTTGCAACGGTACTGACTACTCAAACGTGCCTTTCGTTTTTCTGAGTGTTTACAATTAAAGTCATAGACGGCAACCGTCGAGGTTACTTCAGTGAAATCGTGTAAGTGTTATCTGACTTCCTACAACTCTTTCGGAACCAGAAGTTGTGCATCTGCAGACTTACTCTGGTTGTCTTCATGCAGTCTGTTTCTCGACCAAGTTATAGAATCGTAAACATTCCAATCGCCAGCTGCAGCTCTGTGAGGTGTGGCTTTTGTAAATTTTATGCTGGCTTGTTTTCTTACGCACATGGTGTTAAGGGATAGTTGGTGCGAAGACCATTGCCAACCAGCAAGGGTTTGCGAGGATCCTTCTTCGTCACTTTATTTCAGTTTTAATCAGGGAAGTAGTTCGAATCTTGACGGTTGTCACAGATCGGAACGTTGTACTGTCAGTCGTTAAATTGCCAAACCGTAGCAATGTCGCCGCTGAGTGCAATTTTGTTGTTGTTTTCTTGCAGATGATCGGCACTACGCTGTGTGTTGTCCCTGAAATTACTTGACTTTCTTGCAGGTCGGAGCGCTTCAAAACCTCAAGAAGAAGGAAGGCCAAAGACCCGCAAACGGTACCAGTCGCCTCCCAACCACTTGTTGCAAAACAGGCGACCTAACACAGGCAAAACGGGGTCTTGCGCCAGCACAAGGTTCGTGTAGTTCAGTAGAAAACGCCCTATACGTTGCGCGAACGTTAAACAACCCCGTTCATGAGGTTTGTCAGCTGTGACGACGGCGAAATCACGCTTGTATGGTTTCAGAAACTTGTCGGTCACGTCTTTGTCAGGCAATATTGCAGATTAGTGTTTTGTCGTGACACTGCCTTATTTGTTCAGAAAGCTTCTTGCTGCATCACATTCTTGGAGCTGAGTTGAGAACTCCATTTATGTTTCCTGCAGTCAGGCATGTAAATGTGTATGTGCGCTCGCGCGCATGAACGTGCGCAGGAGCATGCGTGCGTGCGTTTTGTAACGCACACGTATGCGTCTTGTGCAGCATTTAGCGTTCAACTTCTTGTCTGTTAAGTTCATTGATGTGGCTTTGATGCAGACCAGTTGCATAAGACAATATTCTCCACCGTGTATCGCATCCACTTTTAGCTAAGTTTGCAAGACGCGACTGCGTCTGCTGCTGACACCATGATTGTTCAGTCGCGTAGCTGCCGAACGCTCGGAAATAACGACGGTTTTTGTTTTTGTTGGACGCAGCCGAAGGGGTCGGGGAAAATCGTCGAACGCCAGTTCTCGCGATCAGGAAGGCGAGAGCGGCAATTCAATGTCGCGCGACCCTTCTGCGGCATCCGGAAGTGCTCAAAGTAACCAGGAACAAAGCAACAGCCACAATCGAGCTTTAGGTAGGTCGAACATTTTACACGATTTGGTTCCGCTGGATGTTGTCGTGAAATGCGAACGGTTTTCGCAGCAGACGATGCTTGTGTTGGCGCTGCGCTGTCTGAACTTTCCGAAACGGAAGTCGCATCATCTCCGGCATTGTTTCTGTTCAGCAGCGCTCCTTTCTGCGCAGTACACGTTGTTTAAGTGTTTTAGTTTCTTTTCACGATCAGATCGAAGACAAACTGTGCGTGGTGGTGGTTTTGTTTCGCGATGAACTCGGAACTTCATTTTTTTGTTAAGTAGAATCACAAGAAGGTGCTGCTTCTTCCGCCGCGGAGGCCAACCCGGATAATGATTTTGATGATCCGGACATGTCTCGCTTACAAGGTTGGGAATGCAGAAATATAAAACCAGCTTTTTGCCACGTTTTAAACGGGGCGTGCAAACTTAAAAGAGATGTTGCGAATCGTGTTGTGAACAGTAGTTCATTGAGCGTTAAAAGCATTTCAAGACTTAGTTTGTAAAAATTTTGGTTTCGTTGAACCATGTTCTTTTACAGTTGGAGTGTAAAAATAATTCTACTGTTGCTTAAATCCTGATTAGATGTAGTACAAAATTATATATTAGTCGACTTAGTACTTTTATGTCCGTTGAGAGAACGCATTCGTGTGTTTGCATCGTGTATTGTTTCCGTAAACTTCTGCGATGCGCGGTCATCGTTCTATTTTGCCCTGTTTTGTCGCTTGTTGTCACACGTCCCCGAAACGTTGACTTGCACGAGATGCTATGTCAACGCTGCGCGTCTGTGATTGTTCCACACTGACTTGACTGGGAACGGTGAACCGCCGCGGTGTTTCGTTGTTATCCCGTATTTGCGGTGGAATTAGCGTTGGATAGTGCTTTAATGTTTCACTTTTAGTGGGTGTGGTTTGCTTGGTGGACCTAGATAGATGCCGAACTGCGAAACACTTTAAAGCCGCGATTGTTACTCCACATATTTTTTGCTTAATAGACGGACTCTGCCGCCGGTGCACTTTTAGCAATTTCACATGTAAATGGCGGTTGTGAGCATTGGGCTGGCACGGCACGAAAGTATTTTTTTATCCAATATTTTTTGCTAATTTCAGCTCTTCTTGAAGCCCGGGGATTGCCTTCGCATTTCTTCGGTTCTCTAGGTCCCCGCGTCCAACAAATTTTGCACAGATCTGTGAACAGTGGAACAAGTAAGTAGTACCGTTAGCGAACAGTGGAACAAGTAAGTAGTACCGTTAGCTTCATGGTAATACTCACTGAAACGGTTGGTGTACTGGTCGATTAACATATACATCTTTCTTTAAATCTTTTTCCGAAGGTAATTTCTTTGAGACAAATTTCTTTCACATACTGGAAACCGCTAATTATGAATCGTGTGTGTTTCCAGAAACACTTACCCACTTTACACTGCACTGTTATCGGATTGACGCGTGAGCGATTCGCCGCTCTTGGCTTACCTTCGTGAACGCATTTGCGAAGTCGATGTTGGGGCGTTTTTACACTGCGCGGAACTCGAAGATTTGCTTCGTGCGCTTGGCCTATGGTATTGCGAAAGCTGGCTAATAGGTGAAAATGAAAAGGTGAAAGCTGATTCCACTACAGAAACGTGATTTTTTTCGTGGGTGTAGTTGGAATCGCCAAGACGTGATTTTATTTGGTGTAGTCCGAAAAATAACAGTCAGCAGCGAAAATCGTAGGGAACTGCTGGGCGATGAGGTCATGAAAACCGCGTCGCATCGTTATTGCACTCTTCAAGTGACTTCAGTAGAATTTGAACAGCTTCTCTACAGGACAGGAAATGGGAGCTTGTTTTTACACTGCAAAGCCACTTTGTTGATTTAAGTCAAGACCATTAACCATTCTATACTCTACAGTGCAATACAAGAGAGTGTCAAATATGAGGATTCATAGCAATTTGTAAGTCGTAATCTATGAACAGTNGGCAGACTACTTGCANTTCACCAAATTGCAACTGTAATCTATTTCATAAACGTCCATGACACATTTTATGCTACTCCATAAGTTCCATTATGAACTGAGGAAATCATAGCCACACAATTGGGATACAAAATTCGAAGTGTATATTGAGGACTTCCACTTCCAATATTACATATTTTGCACAGAGGTTGAATCACTCTACTATACCAAGGTGTAATGAAACCTATTAATCAGTATTGGGGAAATAGTCCTTCAACACAATAGCAGATATCTTGTAACCTAACGAAAACTTCAGTTTGCTTAACCGATTCAATTTTGCTGATTTTTTCCGTAACTAGGTGTAGTCAGCCTACAGGCAAAACTATTAAATAAATTAATCTTTCATTTTTGCTGCAGATTACTTAAAATGTTAATCTGTTCCACGGTAGTGGTTTGTGGTTTTAGCATCAAACAAGTACAGAAAACGTTGCTCAAGACTTAATACAAACCACCCAACCTCTTTTCCGCTCGAATCCCTTTTTATCGGATTCCCAACCTACCTCTGCTGGCTGGATTCGCTGAATCGGGTATGGTGGAAAAAATGCGCGCTCAAGCAGCTCGGTGAGACACTCACGGTCGTGCTTGAGTGATTTGTGGGATTCCCAATCCAACGCGAATCCGATATGTAAAGTGGGTAACTGAGCAACGTCAGGGCTTTGACTCTTCCGCTGAGCACCATACAACATATGGGAGTGTTTCCCAATGTTTTCCTACTTGCGGGCCCTGAGTATAACATCTTTTTTTTCTCGCTCCCCTCATCAGCAAATTGATTTCAGAAAATGCGTTATCTTAAACTTGGCGTGATGGGAGGCTCGCAGTCAACCAACCGAATTCATGGCAGCACTGTAATTGTTACCTAAACCGATACCAAAATGTTGACCGGTGATAATCACGTAAGAGGAGGTTTTAACTCGCAGACCCTAGGTTTGGAGCCCCTCGCATAATAGGCTGGCTATTACAAGTTTGACTGTGTACTGACAGCTCTCGCTGCGGTATGAGTCGAAACGCTTGTAGACAAATCGTGTTCTGTGGGTCTGGGCAAAAGTTTTTTTGAAAACATTTGTGTGGGTCGATTCTATGCAAGGCATTGCGGTACAAAGAGAGGAATCGCGAAGAAAAAAAGAAAAATACCAGTTCCGAACGGCATATTTTCGGTGTGCTGGACTCGCACGGTTCGAATGAGACCACAACGTGTATGTTTGTCCAACAGTGGTGTTTTTCAAAGTTTTATTTATTTATTTATTTGGCGAATGTACACTGCTCGTCCAAGCCTAACATCATTATGAGGATCAGATTTGGTCCGCAATAAAATCGCTCTATTCGAATCTTATCCCCATTGCTTATCCGGTGCTGTTTTCGGCATTTCAAGCTCTTAAGAATCATTTGGCTGGGTCTTAAAGCTTATCTCCGCCCGGCGTTGTTCCTCGTCATGAGAGATTTCGCTGGTGCTACCAAGCAACGGTCGATTGCTAAACTGCACTGATTTATTTTTAACGAAGGATGTTCAGTGGTGGAGAACACTTGTCGTTCGACTTTTACTGCGCTTGCGCGTTTAAATGTACCTGAAGGAAGTTTTGCACCTTGCGGCACGCATTGTAAATGATAGAAAGCAGAGATCGGCCGATATTTGTGTTTTACCAATATATCGGTATCGGCCAAAATATCCGATTTTATCGACTTCAGTAGCAGTTGACAAAACGCTGTTATATTCCTCACACATCCAGACAACTTGTGCAAGAGAGCACAACCAAGCAAGTCAACAGTTATCTGACAGCAGCGCTGGCAGGTGCGGTTTTTATAAACCAACAGGCAAGATTAACCATGGAGCATGCGTCTGCCATCGCAGCCGAAACAAACGCATCATCGGGAAGTTTCGCAATGCATGACGCTACCGCGTACAGGAGTTGTGTACGAATAAACTCCCGTTGCACTTCCGGAAGTTTTCGCAGCACGAAAAGTTTGACTGTAACTTAAGGTGCAGAAGTTCAATCAATGCCTAGTTTAGCGCAGATTAATTTAAAAAGGCTTGCATGAAAAATGAATTGCGTTATGTTAAGCAACATTTATGGCGTTGTGAGTATGATTACAAATGCAATCGCTCCTCTCTAGTGACGACAACTGTCGCTGTGAAGCAGTTGCACGTATCATCTTAAAAGGATTATATTTTTCTCAACTTCATGTATTCGGCTATACGCGCGCTGGTTTATACTGCACGCAAGCTAAAATATCGTTTTCGTGGATTAAGTTAATCGACATTTTATACGAGGCATGAAAATGATAATTGTGATCTGCTACTCCAACATTTCACAAATACGTTGAAGCGGTGATTTGTCGTTTGGTCCGATAACTGTGCGGTAGTCAGTATTCATTGTTGCATCACAATTGCTGTTGTCTGTTTGTTAAACAGACCAGCGAAAGCAGTGTTAGCGACAACGCAACTTACGCCAGCTAAAAGCGTGGTGTTTGTGATTGAATCACAACTACCTTCGCATTATTGCACAATCATCGGATGCGCACATGTGCATGTTAGCTGTTGTCATGGCGACTTGTTCTTGTGGAATTTACTTGTGGCGAACGGACGGCAATCGACTTTGCTTTCTGCATGAAAATCTTTAATTGTTGATATGGAACTACTGACAAATCATTTGAGGTGTTAAATTTCACATACCAATGCCAGTACTTCATTCAATTGCAGTAACTAATGCAACTAGTTTTCTTTTTCAAGGACATGCAGTCATTTAATGTTACATTACATCAAAATTCCAAACTTATTCTTTAAGACTTGGATTGACTTTTCAAATTGAAAACCCACCGAGTTGCAGAAAAGTGTTAAAGGTTGATTTGTGAAATATACACAAAAGCAAAATTTCACAAGATTTATGTAGCACAGTAACTCAGGGTTTTTTTAAGGAAAATGTTTGGAACCCGGTTTGGATCTGTAGGGACCCGATTTCTCTGATTTTAGGGACCCGATGATAGTTTTCTCTGATTCTCGAGACCCGAATCGGGTCCCTAAAACGCCTTAAAAAGCCCTGCAGTAACTGTTAACGAACAAATTAACACATATCAAAGAAGTTACTGCTGTTGTGGAAAAATTTTCATTTTGGGCAATGGTTAATTGAATACAATGTTGTACTCATTTTAACCTTAACTTGATGCTCCGTTTTGTACTTGTTTCTTTTCCTTGTTCACGATCTTTCAACTTTCAAGGCCCTGTTTTTGCTTTTTTTGTTGTAAGCACCGTAAGCAATTCTTTCATTCAGTGTTCTGTTCTTATTGTTTTGTTATTTTTAACATTATTTTTTATTCATGGCACTGTGTTTATTCATTGCAGACAGTGTATACTATGCTAATATGTTAATCAAATATTGAAATTGCTGCAATTTGAAAAAGTTTAGCTCATAAATCCTGATTTTTTAAGTTTTTGAGAAAAAGGTAAAGCCCAGCATACACCATATTTTTGATAATGGAGCAGAAGACAAGATTTAAAAATTTTGATAATATCAGTATCGGCCCATGAATGGCCGGATATATCGGTATCGGCCTCAAAAAAGCCATCTCGGTCGATCTCTAACAGAAAACAGACAGAGCTCGACGGTCATGTGCATTTTTTGGGAATGTTAGTGCATTATTACGCAGTCGCCTGTAGCTGGGCATTACGTGCATTCTTTGTTGTTCGATCAGCTTTGGCTCGATCAAGTTGACTCGATCAAAAATCCGGCCTTCCCGCAAGCACCAATGCTGCGTTTTTTCATCAAAAGCATGTAACTATTTCAGAAGCATGGGATTTCAACCATAGTTTACTTGTAAATATCAACACTTTTTGAACACTTTTTGTTAAGTGTATCGTACAGTGCATGTGGCGTGCACCGGTAATTGCAATATTCGGAATTCACGGTTACTCAACCATGTTTAATTCTGTGAACGCAGCATCTTTCCAAAAGAAAAAAATCATTTTAAAAAGCCTGGCCACGACTGCAGTTCGATACTTCAAAACCGGTGGTGCGTGAACAGATTGCGCAAATATGTGCAACGTAAATGTCGTCGCTGCGTACATGCGAGCCGTGTCTATGCGCCGCAAAGCGTTTAATTGTGTCTGTGCTGCTGGGAGTTTTCGTCACTGGTACCCACCATTAACGGAGATCTCTTTCCTTGTTAAACCGGTTCGTTCATTCTCAACTGACAAACCATGAGCTGCTGCTGCTGCGTTTTCGATCCTTTTTCGGTTTGGATCAGACGCTTGGGAAAAATCGAACAATCGACGCCCTTTCAAAGCGATGACCTTCTCGCTTTCTTCCAACGCTGTCGTATTTCAACAGATTCGAAAGCCCAGCAACTCCTGCAAGGCATGCAAGCCACCGGAGACGAGTCTCGCCAGCTCCAGTCAGTGATCGAGATGTGCCAACTGCTCGTCATGGGCAACGAAGACACACTTGCTGGTTTTCCAATCAAAGCCGTAGTTCCTGCTCTTACCACCTTACTTAAAGTAAGCCTGAGTGCTGCGTGTCGTGAGAATCGCGCTCATTTCCCAATCGGCGGCCGTCCTGCTTCAAACCAGTTTCAAAACGTTTTTCGTCCACTCGACTCTTCAACTGGTATCTTGCACGGTGATAGTGTTTGTTGCTGGTACGAAACGTCAAAATGCAGGTGGTGTTCTCTGCGCTCTGCCCTTACAACATTTGTTTCCACGAGGACGACTGGCAGTACGTCACAACGCGTTTTTCAAATTGCTTGTAAAATATTTCATGAATCAACCAGCGAGGCCCTAGTAGCGCTGCATTACCTTTCACACCAATACGGTTGCTAGGTCCTTCTGCTTTAGTACATTGTGAGGTTGAGTGTTGAATCAATGTTTCTTGCATTCGCGCGCTCGGTCTGCATTGCTTTTATTTCGAAAGTTCGAACTCCCGATATTGACTGCAAGGTCATCATCTTTCAAAGCAGTCTCCGCCACAACGAATTAGTCCGTCGCTTATAAACCTCCAAAGCAGTGTGGGTGGAGGTCAGGGCTTTGTCCCGCGTCGTCGGCTGAGGAACGCTAGAGGTCTGGTCAAATTACTGAAATACTTCACGCGACGTATACAAGCTCTTGCCAAAAAAGCTATCAGTTTGCGTGGTTGTCTCCAACGGTATCGCACCTCGGTTAAAAAATATTAACAGTAAAGGTGTCGAGCGCTTATCGACGCATTTGAAGCAATGAAGAAAAAGTATCCACCGCTTCAAATTCTATCAACCAAGTTAGACAGGCAATGGTTGAAATGCAATCTCGGTGCGAAAAGAAGCCAGAAAATACACCAGCCAATGAACGGCACCTGTGTGTACCGGCAGTTTGTGTCGTTGCGCTCTTTTGCAAGACAACACGGCGCTTCGTGTGTGTTGCAGATGGAGCACAACTTCGACATCATGAACCACGCATGCCGCGCGCTGACTTATATGATGGAAGCGCTTCCTCGATCATCGGCGGTTGTGGTCGACGCCGTGCCCGAGTTCTTGCAAAAGGTTCGTACAAGTGTAATTTCCCAGCGTCCGGTAAGCATCGCTGCATTTTTCAGCCGCTGCGGCTCTTTTTTTGTTCTGGCTGTGGCTTCCCGTGCCGTTTGTTAGATTCAGATTTCGAATAAGTGTTATTGATCGTTCTGTCTTTATGATTATTATTATTAACTGCATTCTGTGCAATACTCTCTGTTTCATTAAAAAGCAAAGGGTAGATCTGTTGTGCTGGCATTGCGGGGAAAAGAATTATCTCTATGTCCTTCAGAGTTCACACACTCGGCATCATTTGCGGATTCGTATGATGATAAAAGCAGTGTCCAAATTAGCCAGTTGTCTTCCTTTCACAAGCCAGCGCTTGCTTTGCAGCTGATATAATCGTTCGATCGAAAGTTTTTCCCAACAGAACCTATGTATGTGTCTAAATCTTCGCATGAACCGTGTCTTTCGCGAAAGCACCGTCGCAGCTTATTCGGTCTCGGAACTGATTTGAATTTCTTCGCCAGCTTCAAAGCATCCAGTGCATGGATGTGGCAGAGCAGTCGCTCACAGCCTTGGAGATGCTGTCTCGTCGTCACGGAGGCTCGATCTTGCGCGCCAGCGGCTTGTCGTCCTGCCTTCTCTACCTTGACTTCTTCTCGTTGCCGGCGCAGCGCAACGCACTCACGGTCGCCGCCAATTGCTGCTCGGTTCTACCCACCAACAACCTAATGTCGGAATTCGAAAAATACTACGGGAGTTCGGTGCCCTTGCTCGTCCAAAGACTCACTCACCATGTAAGTTCACTTTTCTCTCGTCGTGTTCCCGTTTGACGCTTAGAAATCTGTTGAATGAGTCCTGCTTGTGTCCATCGCTACCTGGCGAAGTACGGAGCCAGCTCGTGCTGGCTATATCACTGCATGTGCTTTGTCGCTGTATTCAGATGACTTATTCAATCGCTTTTGTGTTTTTTTGTTTTTTTTTCTTGAACGTTTACTGATCAGAATAATTTTTTGTTGAGAAAAACAACATTGATTAATGCGGTTGGCTTCGCTTTGCATGTAGCCGCTTATTGAATTGCAGTTTTTACGTAGTGTTGTATGTTGATCATATGCACGGTCCTGAGGGTTGGGAAGGGCGACCGCTCTTAGTAGCGGTGTGAAAACTGAAAATTAGTGTCAGTTGAACTTTTGAGCAAAGAAAATGATTTCGTAGTGATGGCGATTGACTTTCTCGAGGTAAGAACTTAAATCAGGGCAGTGCCACCCGATTAAAGTTTCCGCGTAATTCCAAACAATGACGATGAGGAGTTGAGAAAAGTGAAGTAATGGCCTTTTCTTGGTGCATTTTGCTTTTTCCAAAACAAAAGCAAACTTGGTTTTGTGGTCCGCCAAAAGATGGCCTTGTTTGCTCTTTTTTTGCCACTAATATACGAATTTTTCTGCAAGACTTGGTCGACAACCGCACTGTTTTTGGGAGAAACTAATATCAACGGTTAGCGTCTGAAGTTGGGGNATCCACGTTACGGGCGAACGGTTTCTTCCTGTCCGTTCTTCCCTGTCAAAAATATCCCGCNCGCCNATATGAACATTGGCACAGTAATACGGACTTCTGGAGCTATCTCCGTTCGTGACTATAAACAATAGCTGTTTAGTAGAAACCTGGAAATTTACATCTTGCAATATCACTTACCTGCATGGTTAAGTTTTTTTTGTATGTGCTCAAATGCCGTTGCTCGAACAGGCTTTAATTACTCCCATATTTCCAATTGTGAAAGCAGCCCTACTCGTAATTGTGAACTGTGCAACGAAGTTGATGAATTTCAGTGCGTGTCTTTCTCGAGTCTTATCGCTTTAAGCGTGTTGACTGTGAACTAGTGTTAGTTTTTGTAAATCTACCTACTGTCCTCACCACTCTCCCAATTTGTCCGTATCAGCAATTGATGCTCTGCAACACAACTTTTTTTGTTTTACGCAGGACAAGAAATGCGTTGAAAGTGTCTGCCTCTGCTTTGCTCGCCTGGTGGAGAACTATCGCAACGAAGAGAGCATTTTGCGCAAGATTGCCAGCGATGGGTTATTAGAGAATTTCCAGGTGGCTAACTTGGGTTCGATCGGAAAGGATTTCGTTGCGACTTGTTTTTTCTGTAGTAATTTTCGTTCGAGGTTGTGCTTCTAATATATTCTGAGCTATGATTGTCGAGAGGGAAGAATAATTTGACATAATAGATTCAGTCATGTTAGATATACAGTTGCTGCGCTATTAAGTTGATCAGTTAAAGCGTTCAAGGTTTTCTTTTGCTTTCTGGCTGGTTGAATGCGTTTTTCAGCTTGTTTGAGCGCCTCTGAATGCAATAGATTGACAACATGAATATTTTCCGAAATAGGTTCGATTTTTACAAACGATTATCCCTCCAACATATTGCGCTGCAGAAACGCGCTATCTGTTATTGACATGCCATCAATACGCTGTTGAAAAATACGTTGGTAATACAATATGATGGCTTTTTTATGTGCAGTAATTTGCTAAAAGTATTCAAACTATGTTCTATTACATTGTTGGTCGCTTAATCGCAAATGTATGGTATGCCGCTACCGTATGAAACTTTGGTGCGTACGATGTGTTTTTCTCTTTTATTATCGAACACGCATAAACTATTGCACTTTGACCGCATTCCAGAGCCTTCTGGTAGTTACTCCGCAGCTGATCGGCAGCAACACATTCGTGATGGTGATCAGGACCATGTGTCTGCTCTGCTCGTCCTGTCCCGACCTCGCTACTCAACTCGTCAGACAAAGTACGATTCGATTTGCTCGAAAACTGCATATTAAGTCCGATCAGTGACGCGCTACTGGCGTTATCCGCGCTATATAGTATCATATGAAAGTCTAACCAAGCTTACCGGAAGCTTTGTTTCTTTAATTTTTTCAAACTTTATGAAATTGTTGCGTTTCAACTAAATTTGCTTATACTTCGCAACTCATCCAAAATCAACGCTCAATTCGCCGTTGGTTTGTTACCTTTTCGAGCAGACATCGCTGAGACGCTCCGATACTTGTTGTGCGGGGCTGCGAACAACAACGAACAAGTGGAACTGGAACCGAGAAGTCCTCAGGAACTGTACGAAATTACTTCTCTGATTGGGTGAGTTGCCTCTTATCAAAACCGCTGCGGATGAGAAAGTACTTCAAGTTTGACANAACGCGNTGCAGCATCTGTTCTTGCTTCTGCGTCAGTAGCGCTGAAAACTTAACGATATTAATGCTATTATAAGGATCGAAGACGCTCTACGAGCAAATCTTGTTCAACGATTTTTTAATATTTCATAATGCTGTATGCACACTAAACACCGTTCTAAAATATACGCCAAGAACTCCAACTGAGCCAAGCGCTTTCAGCTTCTGTAGCTAATATTGTGTTATTAGTGTTTCGAAACGCAACTATTGTGTGTAGCGTAAATCGACAGTTCCACCATTTCTTGGCTTGCACTCAAGCGCTCCAGCAGGGTGTTTGCAAGCCGGTCCATATTCCGTTGTTTGTCGGAACTCGCCGCGAATATCCGTTGCATTGTTCGTGCAGCGTGCTGCGCTATGTTCTCATCGCAGCAGCAGCAGCAGCAGCAACAGCTGATTAGTTTTTTGTGATCGATACTGACAAAAACATCTGCTGCAGTAGTTCCTCGGCGCCATGGGAACGCCTGCCATCGCGCGCGCTCTCCGCGCCGCCGCATCGTGTAAGCGGCAAACCCGTATTAAGTGGTCGTGTCCGACACGCTTTCGACTGAAATCTGGCCTCTCCACGTAATCGCTTTGTTCCCAGTGAGCTGATGCCGCGTCTGCCGAATGACGACCCGATGTTCAGCGTCGACCGCATTCTCAAGCAGAGCAAGTATCGCTCGGTGGCCGACAGCGCCCCCGCGTGGCAGTGGCGCGCAGACGATGGCACTTGGAAATCTTACACGAAGCAAGATAATGGGTGAGTTCGCGACGACGCGCTTCGAACCAAGAGAGGTGATGCTAACCTTGTCAGGTTTTCGTGATCAGACGCGAGTCGGAAACGTAGAAACATATGCGGTGTGAAAAGGTGTGGCATGAGCAGTGAAATTGCGTGCGTATGCCTCAATAAGACCACGTTTGCTGTAAAAATTTGCTACACACGACAGATCGGCCATGTTCAAGCCGCGTGCCTGATTTGAGCCGTTGACTGTACGTGTAACTTTGTCACTTCAAGTTGTCTGCAAGTAACTTCACAAAATACTGGTGAAGTATTTTCCGACACCGTAGCAAACGCTTGCAGAAGATTAGCGCGCTCGACTTGGTCGCTGTCGCCGTAACGTGGCAAGGCGCTCAGTTGTGTTTTCCTTTATTGGCTGCAGATTGATTGAAGAAGCGCATCGCAACGGCGACCACGAAGCGAGTCTAATGATTCAAGGAAGAGTTTACACTCTCGATTTTACGGTGATGCAGCAAATAAACGAAGACACCAACCACACCAGAGCTATCAGGAGACAACCGGAAAGGAGAGATCCAGGTAAAAGATCCGGTCAAAAAATTTAAGCGTCATTGCGTTTTCAGTGCAAATCAGAAAACGTTAGCTGACAGTGTATCACCTAAGAGCGGCCAGCTGCCGTGCGCTCCCAGCCGTCTGTAGCCGTACCGCTGACGCCATTCGCACTTACCTCTATCTTTTTGCGTGCTCTTCCATATCAAATCAAAACGCAGTTCCCAGGCAGCCGAGTTCCCTCGATATCATCGATCTGCAAGTCGCAGCTTAATCGTGGAGCCGGTCACGGCGTGGTTATCGGAATTCTCGATATATCGTTAGCCTGCCATACCTTAACGGCCCAAGTAATGTTCACGAGATGCCTTAGTAACAGGGTTTTTTTCGGTCATAGACCAAATTTTTTTTAAATGACCGAAAAAAATTATGACAATTCGGTCATAATGTACGAAAAGGCAGGCTAGTAGATACTGTTACAGTCAGTTTTAATACTATTACGGGACAAATGACCGAAATGTCACAGCGAAAAAAAGCAGCTTCGTAATGTCGTTTGAGGCGATCGCTGACTTGGCTGCGGCTTCGACGACCTGAGTGCAGTTGCCCGACTGCAAGCCGTGTTTGTCTAAATCAGCTATGTCCAACCCGCGAAGTCGAAGGCTTCGTGCGGCCCAGTTTAGATTTTCGCTGTAGTGAAAGTGTCTTATGTTCTGACAACCTGTCCTTATTTTGATAATCTGGAATTTGATATTTTTGATGCAGGTGATCTTTAGTGCCACCTTATCACGTCTGTTACCATTGCGGTTAAGATTCGAAAGCTAAATTTAGTTTGCTAAGATCAGAGCAAGCCATTCAATGTGCGGCCCTCATCAAATGTCATTCAATATGCGACCCTGCTCAAGAGGTGACATAATTTTGGCTCAGTAAGCTATTTGGGTTGGACATAGCAGGTATAAATCGTTTAAATCGAAGTGTAGCCAGGATGGCCAACAGCTTTCTGGTCAACAAACGATGGTACTCGGTTCGTTATTGATGGCCAGCTGGCCAAACCCACCTGGCCCACGTATGTGGTGGCTGTGTTGAGTGAATATCCGGGTCTTCGCCTAAAAAAAGCTTTTGCTCGATCGCCATTGTTGGTCGACGTCACTTGTCAGGCTGACGGCGTTGCGTCGTCGCGCGAGCGGTTGAAACGTAGCAACTGTCTGGCTGCTTGTGATTGGTCTTGGTCATCTGATAACATTGTTAGCGGTTTGTGTATCAGCTGTATGGTCTCGTTATTACTTATTTATGTTATGACGTGGTCAGTTGTTAAATGGATACGATGCGGCATTATTATTGGTCCGTCTTCTAAAAACTTCGGGATCACAATTGAAGTTTGTCAAGTCAAGCAGAGCCTTGAAGGATAAAATATTAGTGTTGTAATGAATGGTTGTGTGTATAGGTTCGGGGCTATTGCGATATACATGAATAAAGCATGTTCAAAATTGCATCTGATGAAAACAGACCGTAAAGAGTTTTTTCGACATATTGCACAAAACTGTTCCTTCTTCGCTAAGAACAGTCATGTTGCGGTATAATTACATCATCACAGAGTTGCGAATTACGGATTCGTTTGCGGTTTGAATGTTTAGTTCTGCATTCCGACACCGATGGTGTTGTTTTTTGTTTACATGCGCGCGATCGTCGATGTCGGTGCAGACAATCAGATCGTGAAGACTGAATCAGAGAGCAGCCTGGCCGACGCAAGGGTGTCGCTTGTGAAGGAGGACAGGGAAGTTATTTCACAGTTCGTTCGATCGCTCTTCAGCTTGCTGTATGAGGTTTGTTCATGCACCTGTTGTCAAAAACCTGAAAATTGAATAATTGTTGTTGCTGTGTGGGTGAGCTTTAGGTGTAATGCAAAACCGTGAAACACCAACAGTACTTGCGGGAAGATATGTCGAGCCATTCACATCACATCGATCGCTGTTGCAGGACCAGTTATCGTGATCGCATTTGCAACAGTGCAGCTCAGAACGTGCTTCTTGAAAACGTATCCTGCCAATTACTAGGTTAATGTTGCCGTTTGTTCTGTCAAACTTTCATCAGTCTTTTACCTGCCGTGTCGAGCGAAGCATTTTGCCTTTCGTTGTTGAACTTGTTCGATTTGCCATCTTGAAGGTGTACGCTTCGTCCGCGGGCTCCCCGGCAGTCAGGCACAAGTGTCTTCGCGCCGTGCAAAGGATGGTTTACTACGCTGATCCCGATCTGCTCAACGAGGTCTTGAAGAACCTGTCTGTGTCAAGGTAAACAACTTGCTGTTTGGTCGCAGCTTACCCGCGTCCACCGAGCACCTCTCTTTCGGTCGTTGCCAGCTGAGCCTGCACCGCCACATGTCGCTCTGGTTTTCAGTGGTGCGCACGTGTGGCGGAAAACCATGCTGAGAGGCATTGGAGCAACAACTGATATCTTTTCGTGTTGCACGCTCGCGTTTCTCTGCCCATTTTGTTGGTTGGTTGGTGTCGCAGCTGTGGACGACGAACTGTTCTCGGACAAACACGCACCCATAACGGTGCTTCCTGTCATATGACAATGAAAGCCGACTCCGTGTTATTTTGCAGTCACATTGCGTCGATGCTGTCGAGCTACGATATTAAGGTCGTGGTGGGAGCTTTGCAAATGGCAATGATCCTCATGAACAAGCTGCCAGACGTGTTCAGAGTTTATTTCTTGCGAGAGGGCGTCACTCATCAGGTTTGTGAAATGTTTTAACACCTGGTCTCTGTTAGCCCAAAAACTGTTACCACTCACCTGCCAATCAACACTATCTAATCTTTAATGGAGCACCAAAGCGTGGTTGCGGTCAAAGATTTCACTAAATACACGGCCGTTTGGTAACTGCATGGCTGATATCCTTTTAACGCGACAGAGTTCACTAAGGATGCNCTGGTTAAACATTGCAAGATATTTGTTTGAAGTATTTTAATGTAGGAAATGAGCCACTGCTGTTGATTTGCATGAGCGTTGATTTGCAATAAATTGATAACCCAACATCAACTTCTTCAAAGGTTGAAAAGCTTTTAGATCCCAACCACAAAGTCGTTGGCACCAACCATGGGGAATCTCCCGTAGCTGGAAGTGAACCTGTTAGTCCATCCTCGATGAACACCCCTGTATTTGAAGGGGGTCCAAGCAGCACTGGACCTTCGCCGTCAGATCCCATGCCAGGGTGAGTTGGAATACTGTTCAAACCGACTATTGCCGTTAAACAGGTTTTGAAGTTTGATATTGTTCGGTTGTTAAAAGGAGTGATACCAATGCTTACTATATTTTTCTTGTGTTCCGCAATGCTGAGATTAGCTTCAGGTAAGTATCATTTGCCGCACGCCGTTAGTATTTGGAATTGATCGGTAAGAATCGCATGTTACTGCGGAACTACCCGTGTCGCTTGTGCTTCCTGCATGACCGAAAAAAAGCATGAAGCGTGTTACACTTTGTACCGTTGCAATATCGATAGAATCGCGTCTCTTTGTCAGGATTGCGCAAGGTGTTGTGGTGAGTGCGTCATAGAACCTGGAAATGCGTGCTAATTATCGATTCTGCTCGTGATGCCCTTCATTTTGTTCCATGTGCTGCAAAACCCTTCCGTCCTGCCGTTGAGCTGCGGACGTTGATCTGTCGACTTTTCACTGAGTTGCCATCTGCATGTTAAATGACTGATGAGTCTGGTTGTCAGTCTGCGGTAGCTGCTGTCCCGTCTGATGTTGCATTATTATCATGGGCGAACTCTTTCAACGTCTTTCCTTTTGTTGGCTGCTGTTGTGTGTCTTGAGCGTGTTCGAAAATGCCTGGCGGTAAAACAGCGGCATGCGTTGCAGCAAGCATCAATGCAGCAGCACAGCCACAATCAGATCAATTAATTTTTTAACGTTTGCAGGAGACTTTCGGACATACTGCGAAGGAAATACCCTCCAACTAGACGAAGCACAAGCAAGAGGCTGTCGTCGTCCACTACCACTCCAGAAGATCCGAACAAGCTGAACAGGTTAGTGTTCATCTCCTCCTCTTGGCAAACTGAAGGAAGCCTTCGCTTGCTCAGCACTGCACAGCATGCTACGATTGCAGTGAGTGCGTATATCTTTTACTACTGTATATGCCGTTAACCAGTGTTTTTATCTGCACGGCATCAAATCCCCGCTGTTCGGCGTTGTTGCGTGCATCCCATTATAAAGGTTTCCAACTGTCGCCTTATCAAGGCACTGGCGCTCGATCGGTTTGGATGCACTTCATTTCCACAAATACACAAGGAAGATTCGTGGGTTCACACTCGCTTCGTAGTCAAAATACGTTCACAGCGCCTGTTGGTTGCGCAGAAATCGACTCAGCGGACCATTTCCAACCGAACGGGTGATCTCCCCCCCACTCACCAAAGCGAAGGCGTTCGCCGCTGCGATGAGCAGCCACGATGAGACGACCGACACGCCGACCGGTCCAAGAAGCAAAGCAGGTCAGTAAAAAGCGTAGTCCTGCTGACATTTCTGCGTTATTGCGGTGTTGTGCAATGGGTTACTTGCATGAATATGAACAACGAACTGGGTTCGTGTGCGGGAAATTCACTGGTAGTCGTGCAAAGTAGAAGTATGACAAGATCAGTGTTTGCCTTTGAATTTGCCGCTGGTCGTTTATCAATGCTGATGATAATATTAGCTACGTTTCTTCTACCCGGTTTACGTGCATAGCTTTGACCACTTGTGATTTGACAAACTGTTACATGAACATCTTTATTTCCATCTTAAATCATCACGTACTTTTGGGCCGTCATTCCGGATTTCGCAAGCACCATTCTAAACTGTCCAGTCTGTGGGAAGTTGCCACCAACTCAGCTAAAAACAATGGCTGCTCATCATGAATTGTTGCCTTCCATGTTTCAAAAGCTTTTGGAAAAGTAATTCATTCGGCTCTGTTTTCGAATTGCGTTAATTGTGCGTTGCTGGCTCCTATCTCTCTCCACGCTTATGCATCCAGAAGGTTCCAATTTGCTACGTTGGCCAATGCTTGTTGCAGTCTGTTCAATACCGATTGCAGGGTACCACACGGTTCGATGCTTGGCCCTTCGCTTTCTGATATATTTTAATGAGTTCTAGGTCTATAGCCATCCGTTCTGTGACAATTGCCACCCGGTACAGGACGCGGTGGCAGGTGACTGTTGTACTGGTGTCATTTTAACGATAACGGCGCCAGTATAAATTCTTCAACTGCTATTTATGCGGATGACACTATCCTATGATGGTCTTCGAAATGTCCAAGCACTCCACAAAAGATATTATCTAACGACCCCTAACTGTTGGAAACATGGACTGAATTACGGCACTCAACCTTTCAGAACTGTCTAGCTCAGCTATGTCGAATCCGCGGCCCAGTCGACGGTTTTGTGCGGCCCTTCGCTGTAGTAAAAGTATCCTGCATACTGACAACCTGTCCTTATTTGATAATCTTGAATTCGACATTTTTGATGCAGGTTGTCCTCAGTGCCACTTCATCACGTCTTTTAACATTGCAGTTAGGATTCGAACGCTTTCAGTACATCAGCTTAAGCTAAATTTAGTTTGCTGAGATCAGTTAAGCTGTTCAGGGTGCGGCCCTCATTAATATGCCATTCAATGTGCGGCCCTGGTCGAGATAGTGATATAATATTTGGCTCAGTAAGCCGTTTGGGTTGAACATAGCTAGCGTAGCTACTCTGCGCGGTTTGGACTTAATTAACTCATTTCTTCTCAAAGCTTTTGGGACTCTCTCAATAAGTTTGAAACTTTCAGTCCCTGGCAATTCCAATAGTTTCGTTTTTAATTGTGACGATCTGGGTACTGTATGGCATTTACTCGGTTTCAATCCGCGAGAAACTTCGTGGCTGTGAATGCATGATTCGCCCGGGTCACAACAACCCTCTCAAAATCGATGGTAATTCAGATTGTTGACGTGGGTGTTTATTTTTATTACTGTAAAACATATCTTTTTTGCATGTCGCTTCACTCGCTTAATTCAGAAATCCCACCAGCGCTTGATACCCGATGTTTACAAAACCTTAATTGAAGGAAACAGCTTCATTTTTTCTAATTCTTTGCTTGAAGCATTTGACACAACAGATCCGACCGACCTGTTTCTGTTTGGCCACCCTAAGCTACCCATGGGACCTTTCGTAGGTATATTTGGGTTTACAAGTATGATTTTACATAATTATTTGTTCTCATAGCACTTGTGATGCAGCTCATTCATTTTTGTGCTCTGTTTTGTGTTATTTTAATCGTAAATGCTTCTGATTTGTCCGTCTGTGTTTTATTTCGCGTTGTGCCTCGACATGCTTCAGCTTACCAGGTGTTAAGGTGTGGGGTGATGACATTTTTCAGGCTTCGGCCTACCCTCGTTAGCCATCGAACGAAATAAATGAAACGAAACACTTGTGATTAATATCAGGCCGCAGTGACTCAACTGCTAGGCTGCTGTGAGGTATGATGTAAAATGTGATTTGTTATTGTTCTGTAGATTGCGCTCTTCCGCACTTAAATGGTTGAGTAGTTTTTGTTTAGGTTTTGATCTTCAACTCATATTGCTAAAACAGCCCGGGCAAATCACAGTGCGAACGAAACGCATGCAGTATAATGGCTGGTCATGCGCTCTGATATTTCGACCTGTGACTCAATCAACAAAGATTCAGTCGGATGGCAGGCAAAGCATCCTGTTCCCGCATTGTGTATCGTATATCACATGCTGGTGTTTGTCCGCGACGTTACCTTAAGACTGAAAGTATTGCCACTGCTGTTTCTGCAGCCTCTGGTCAGGGCTTTAACTTTGTTCACAGCTCTAAATCTAAATTGTGAAGCGCTTCGCTCTCTTCTTTAAGCACGCTGCAGTGCACGTGTTTTCTTCCTTTTTATATTCGAGTGATTCCAGCCAAGTATGATCGAGTTCACGTCTGTATGACGCGGAGCTTCCGAACTGACTTGCGAGCTTGCCAGCAGTCCCCGAACTTCACGATTTGCTTTCGACATTGTGCAGCTCACGGCGGCGCAAGCAATCGCTCTGCAGCCAGCTCGTTCTTCCACAATCTTAATCCAACGAGATGGGGCCGCTCGTCGTCGACGTCGTCCAGCGGCGGCCAATCATCTGCCTTTGCTTCGCCCGCGTCGGCAACGTCACAGGCTACGCCGTCAATAGTCAACCGTCTCTCCCGCGACAAGTTAGCCCTGCCTAACTTGAAGAAGATGACCGTCGCCAAAAACGATCTGTAAGTTTGTGGAGTCGTTGTGGTTCGCTCTCGCTTTTATCCTGTGCGTTGTGACTCTTGATGACCTGTTCCACTGCCAGTCAAAACGAAATCGTACCACAGAACGTGTCTGGTAGTTCTTGGCCTTACCTTTTGCGTGGTGTTTATATTAAATGTACGTTATACCTTGCTGTCTCCTCCTTCGAGGCCTCCCGCAAAGAGGACCTGAGAGAGAAACGCCACAGGAGGAAGATCAGAGCAGCTACATCAGAGCCGGGCCAGACCTTTGACTGCAGCCACTGCGGCCGGACCTGCTTGTCCCGTATTGGACTTCTTATTCATCAGCGCGCCTGCAATCGGCGTGGACAGCCACCTTTATTTAATCTTCGTTAGCGAAATTAAGCCGAGAAGAAGACGTTATACCTTGTAATAATGTCCAAATGAGGGCTGTAGCCAGAAGTTTCAAATCGGGGTATCGCCCTTTCGCTGGATTTGAGTCAATTGTACGCAAAACTATTAGAATTTGAAAGATCGCATCGAAATCAACATCGCATTAGGGGTGGCTGTATCTTCGACTAGCTGCTTTTAACAATATTCATGCAAATCTATATTTTGAAATGAGGGTGCACATGCCTCTGAACATCCAGGGATCGGCAACCTATGGCACGCGTGATAGGCACGTGTGCCACACGCCAAAAATTTTCCAGTGGCACGCAGAAGCTCCAAGTTCCACATTAATTTTGTTGTGATTCACTTAGAAAGTATATTGACCTTGACTTGCGTAAAAATTCGTATGCTGTTGGAACCTTAAGGCGGCACATAGTTAACAAAAGGTTGCCGACCCCTGCTAGAAGATGACAGTTAAAAGAGAGTTTTATAATACCATTGAAAACAACTTTTGAGTAACACATGACGTTCCCACCGTCTCTAACGTCACAGGCTAACAAATGAGGTAGTCTCATCAGCGTAAAAACAAAAATAGTCGATGACGAGATCGGAACTTATAAAGCGAAAGTTTTTAATGCGCACGATTTTCCAATATATCTTGTTTTGTTTACTTCAGTCGTGACGCATACGTGTTGAGCTTTGTGAGCTCCTGTGATGAGCTGTTACGCAACGTCCTTTTCCGACGTATTAAATGTGCCACGCGCTCTTGCTATTCAAACTGCATGTTGGTGGCAGCGCGACTCCATTCTCGTAGGAGCCGCACGCCGCGCTGTGGGCACGCGCAGCCCGCTCACAATAAATCATCATGACATGCATTAGGGACAACGTTTCCGTTTTGCCCTTTTTATTCACTGTGATGGAAATGGCATTTACGGCTGCAGCGAAAAAGTCGCCGCATGTCTCGTTTCTGCTGCAGAAGAAGTCTTTATGGGTTCAACCGAGTTTATTGCGTTTTTTTTTCTATGTGACCGCAGCTGATACAATAATAGATTTGTGATTCATCTTGTGGTAAAGGGTGAACAGTCTCGGTGCCCTGCAATGTTTTTGCTAATATATTAATCTCTTTTTGTGCATATATGCTGCATATATAAATTGTAACGGTCACTTTTTGGAGACACGAACTCAGAATACAAGAGACTGGTGTTGGAGCAGTGCAAGCAGTATGAGATGCCCTGCTCGACCAGGTTCACTCTTATTGCCTGTGCTGCACTGCGCCTTCTACAACCAGACGTCTTCCCACTGGCGCTGTGTGACTTGACGTCACAAAATAAAGATATTCTGGCTAGTGTTATTGTGTAAAAAAATGCCTCCACGCCGTTGAAACTCTCATTGGCGTTCATTCTTGCATCCTTGCATTGCAGCAAGGAGGAAGTACGGCACTGGGTCCGGGAACAGGCGAAGCAGTTCATGGAACAGTATTTCAAGCCGGGAACGGCCGAGACCGAAACAGCCACAGACGGCGTGTCGTCTGAAGACGCGTCGTTGCTCAGCAAGCTGTCTGGCATCGCTCAATCGTTGACAACCTGCTCGGTAAGTTCCAAGCGCCTGACGTTCAACGAATAGTCTGAAGCAACGCGTCTGGACCTGCAGCCTGGACTTCTGTGTTTACCGCAAAACTGCAGTTACTCTGGGGGTTGTATTTTATCCCCCCTTGTCACTGCTGCAAGAAATCGTTCGTACCCGTTGGCCTCATCCATTCCTCCGTACTTTATGTCATTAATGGGCAAATCGTGGTACGGGATCGTTTTTAGGCCACGAAGGTTTGCTGAAATTGGCCCACAAAAGCAACACGCCTCGTACGCCGAAATACGTCACTTGGTAAAAAGCTAATGCAGCAACAGCAACAGTGGCCTGAAGCTACCCATTGCTGGTGCTGTAAAACCTGTTCTCTGCTGCTACTCGCGCGTGATGCCGGGACAATATCTTTTTGAGATAATCTTCGTCTGAAATATATAATTTTGTCCCGAAGGCAAGGTTTTAAAATGAAATGCGTGTATGAGCTGTTTTTTCTCTAAATCATCCTTTCTCATCCCAATCGAGACGTCAGAAGTTGTTTATAGAGACGAAAATCGGACAGTTACAGCTAAATCGGCCGTGAACTTTATGCCTTGTATTCACCGAAAATTTTTCCAGCTCTCCATCTATCAGCGCGATAGACATTTGTTGTTCTCGTTTGTGGGAGATGTGTGGTCGGACACAAGCGTTTGTTGATGCATGAAAAGCTGCTCATTTGTTACCAGAGTCTCGCGTTAAAAATGCCGCCCGTGATTTGATGTCGATGTTTACCGGTGCAGGTCCGGATTAAACATTTTCAGCGTATATAATGTGGGCAGCAAGAAATGAGCGTACAGGGTACGAGGAAAAAACTTCCTGTCCAAAGCTGCAATAAGTGGTGTTGAGCCGGACTTAATGCGCTTAACCCGTAAGAGCTTTTCTGCTCTGTTTGCTTGCTTAGTAACAAAAGCTGCGCCAGTCTTTGTAGGAGGCAACCCAGCCGGATAAACAAACTTACCAATTAACTGCCCCGTTTTTTCAGGACACATCCACCGCTCGCGAGAGCCTGTCGGAACTTTGCGAGATCACGAGCACGTCGGACGTGTCCTCGTTCGAACTTCAGCACAGCGGGATTGTGACGTCGCTGCTCAACTTCCTGACCCAGCGTGCCAAAGCGGACGATCTGAGTTCGTGTGCAGAGCAGCCGGGCGCCAAGAACGCCTCGAAAAGAAAACTTTCCGCGGTCGCCAACCCGCCGTCGGTGGTCACTCGACGCCGCAGCAAAACAGACGCCGCCTCGATCACCGCTCAGTCGCTGAATGCGACGTCGTGCAGCGACGCTGCGAACAGCGATCGCCCCAAGTCGGCGCCGTCTGAGGAAATGATGCAATCCGCCCCAAGCGAACGAGCTGTGCGGCACGACGCGTTCCTTACCGAGCCGGGCCCTGCGGGCTCCAATCCCGACCTTGTTGACAAGTTGAACCGGGACGACCGGCTGCGCTGTTTTTTAAGCGTGTTCGCGGGATTGCCAGTGAGTACGATTAAAACTTAACGTAGAACTCGTCTTTTGAGTGCTTTCGTGTAGCAAGCTTTTGGTAAAAGGTCCATATATTCCATGCACGGTATGCTTCGGTGCGCGTCTTGGAATGTTGGTGCCAGTACTCAAGGCTTCCCGCTTTTCAAACTGGTCTTTGTCGGGTACCTCAGCTACACTCTTTCCGCAATCTCTTCAAACTTGTCCTTTGCCCATGGAGTTGTATATTCGCAATTGTCTTTCCGACGTCTGTAGATTTCTTACCGATTTCTAATATTTGTGGCGTGCGCTGCACTTCACGATTGGACGGAGTTGCCAGCGGTCTGCAAAGAAAATGAACAACTATATCTGGTATTTTTGTTTATAGGAAAATCATTTCACGATCGATGAAATAACCTTGTTCGACCACGGTGGCGTCGCGCCGCTTCGCAGTCTGGTGCAGAAATTGAATCTGTGCGTGAACCAGCTGGAGCAGCTCGCCGTCAAATCTCATCAGCTGCCTAGCGCGCCTGGAAGGTCTTTGCAATGTCGTACTGATTGTAACTGTTAGAAATACATTGCGTGAAGATCTGGTGATATTTTTTGTGATTTAGGAGACCTTTGCCACTTAAGTTTTCGATTGCTCTTGCGACACTTGTGCCACACTTTTTTTTAAATGTGAAGAAGCGACTTGGCAATAACCTTTTCTTCTTCTCTGTTTATTCATCAGGGGATCGCAAGCTTTGTCTTTTTTCGCGAAGCACCAGCTTCGCTGTCAACTGCAGCGTCATCCTGAATGTGCCAAGTCTAAACAGTGGCATGGAGGACCTGTTCGCGTGAGTAACCTGCATGTGCTGCCCCGCGTTTGTCCTCCACTCACTTCAGCTGACTCCATAGCTCTGCGTTTGCCGTTGCAATCTGTTCGATCAGCCTCCGATTTCGCTCCTGGCCTGTCTTCCACTGTTTATTTAGCTCAACGTCACAAATCCATGCAGCAAATCTGCAATGAACGTGTTACGCTGAAGCTTTTGTTGATCATCCAGCAGACCGCAACCCCTTTCAGAACCCTTATAAATTTTCAATAATTAGGCCGTGAACTTCAAACCATGATTGAAAATGATGAAACTGTTGAGGGGTGCGCGACGATGCAACCTTGTTAACAGTTTTTTTCGGTATCCCAGTACTTTAACTTTAATTTGCATGAAATTGTCTAATGTTTGCGCCAATAAACTCGACTCAACTTTTCTGCCCTGTTTCGAAAAAGCGAAAACGTCGCAACAAGATCAGGTGTGCAAGAAAGCATCAACCGAATTTGCAGCGATTTGTTGTCAAGTTGCTCACGCTACAACAATAGCTGCACGTTAAGCTGCGCAGAGGGCACGTCACCAAGCATGTTATTGAGTTAACTTAATCGTGGGGCAGCAGTTGCTGGCCTTACGTTATGCGCTTACATCAGCGGAATGTGTAGGACCGAAACCACCGGGTTACACAAGCTATTGCATGAAAGTTCCTTTTCTCAAACAACAACGTGAAGCGCTGAACGCGTTCCTGGTCCCATCACCATGGCAAGCCGACATTGCGCTTCTTCTTTCTGACCAGCTCCTCTGCCTCTAACTCAGCGCTTTTCAAACTTTTTATGTTACGGCACACTAAAACATTCTAAATTTGGCTGCGGCGCCCATACTTTATGAAATCGAAAACCTACTTTTCACAAACCTTGCAACCCGAGCTACTTATTATAAGGTTTTGTCAAAACATAAAACTTTGGCGGCACAGTTTGGGAAACACTGCTTAACTGTTCGTTTCGTATTCTCACCACAGGTGGATCCCCTCGCCCTGGTGCAGGCGATCGAACGTTACCTGCTGAGCCGCGGGTATGGGTCCGCGTCGGACGGAGGCGAACAGTCGGATCGCAGCGCCGACGAATTGATGTTGATGGGAGACGAAGAGTCGGAAGATGAGATCGAAGTGGACGAAGACGATGAAGAAGAGGAAGACATGGCGTCGAGTCGTAACTCGCCTAATTCCGCCAGTGGCACTGGTACTATGCAATTTTTCGATTTCCGTACGAGATTGTGCAGTCGGACAAAGTTTTTGTTGACAGTTGCTGGTTGTGACTTGCGCGGTTAATTTCGCGTCTTATTTGTGTGTGCGAACGCCTGTTGTCATGGTGATGAGTCATTTAATTCAGTCCCAAGGGCTGTGAACCTTCGAATAATGTGAGGGCAGCGACTGAAACGACATTGATCCCTTTGTCATTTCTGCAGCGAACTCTTCTTCCACCACGTCTTCAGCTGGTCCAGGGCCACCGTCTGGAAAGCACAGAATAGAGTTGTACATCGGCCAAACCAAGCTACCATACAGCATGACCGTCTTCCAAGTTAGTTTTCCGCTTTTTCCATGTTCAGTGTTAATTATTTGCTCTTGATTGTGTGAGTGCGTAGATAGAATGTGCCATGTTTGGAAACGAATATATTTTAAAGTTTTAGATAAATGCTCTCGAAAGATGTAGCTGTTGCTTTAT
>JGI24159J19872_10001355_pt1 | contig 26657 bp, 13 predicted proteins | sample Ectturendosymbi4_FD_19872 | JGI IMG/M metagenome (IMG submission 19872)
GAATAAGAGCTGATGATGCCTACTTTGTAGGCGAAATATATACTCTGTAAGATCTTAGTGTCTGATTCTGTGCTGAGAAAGGATTTCTTTCAATAGACAGTACACTCTATAGATGCTGAACTAACACGGCNTACACATAAACGTGACGTGAAACTGCAGAGTTTGTGTAGGAGTGATTTTTCTCTGTTTGCTATACGCATGCTTGCCAAGCCTTATCACTTAGGAGTGAACTGATCAACAACACATTGTGAAAACAAAGATGGGGTACATTTCTTTGCCCTCAATTTTGAATGCCATAATAGGTATAACAAGTTATCATTGTGTAATTCTGAAAAAAGTGATATTGCATGATGGAATAAAAACAATTGACAATGGGGTTTCTCTGTTTTCTTAAAAAAAACAAAATCTCGTTTCATTTGAAAAAACAAAAAAACAGGTGGGTTGTTTTTTTTGAAAAACCCAGATTTTTCTCAACCCTGGTACAGAGTCACCGTGTTTCTTGTAGCATTTAAGGTTAACTGACCCCTGGTGATTCTCCGTATTGATACAATTATGCAGTATTTTACGTCTTCACTCCCAGACACAACGTAGTAGACTTAAGCATGCATCGCCGTACCGAGGAACACACAGACACATGAAAGAACACAAATATGGATATGTGGCGATAGCAGAAGAGAATACACTTGATGGCGCTAACACAATTATTTTGCTGACACACAAGCATGAAAGGCACACGCATGAGTGACGCCATCACGATGTTTATGATACAATGCTGCTTTGACTTCCAACGTTCCAAGTGAACTGATTTATAAAATGCATTATTCAAAAATGGGAGTGGGAGGCTGCGAGGAACCGCAGGTTGTTTAGGTTGGTTGCATATTTCCTTCAGGCGAAGCTACTTATAGCGTAAAGGGAATATATTATAGCAGCAGCTAAAAGTATGTTGCTCCGAGTACACGGTTTAATATGCGCAATGCGGTCACATGGTTCGTGGAAGCAAAACGCGTTGCAGGCGAGTAAACGTTTGTCACATAAAACATTTGCTGTTTCCACATATTTTGAAAATATTCCTGATAGGTAAAGAGGAAATGCATCAACAGTTTCAGCACCGCAATGGTGTCACATAAGTTATGCAGGTTGCGAACAAGGCGTCCAATTATTTATTTCACAAATGAATTCTCAGTCGGTGTGATGAATCACGCATGGGAATGGAAATTCATTAACTGTTCGGTAGACACGTTGTTCGCTTTGCGAATGGAGACTAAACGATAGGCATCCCACTACTTTTACAAGAGTTTGATGCGACCAATTTTGGTGAACGTAACAAAAACCAAACGGAGTAAAATCAATAGCGTTACTTCATGATTCGACTATGTTCATAGTATCAGCGTCGTTACCTTACTAAATCAATGCACCTGTTTCATGCACGCGAACAATGAAGCATATGAAAATGTTTCTGGTAACCGTCTAACACATTTCTTTTATATTCCGCTGTAAAAAGTGTCAAACACGGTTTAATTTTTATTTTTAAATGAATGTTTGACCAGATTTCTAAAGCACTGTGCTTTAACATTTTCTCACCTGAGTTTGAACGTGCTGTTGGTAAAACAAATTGCCGGGTTTTAGTTTGTCTCCTAAGATACGGATGAACATCTGTAATTAGTTAAAAGTTATTGTGGAATAGCCAGTAGCTCTGAGTTGGTGCATTCATGCTGAATTTGCTCACTTCAAGATTGTAAATATCTTTCAATTGGATAATTTTCTGTGTTTTATAAATGTTAGTGTCTGCAGGAGCCACAGGTTCATGTGTGTTCAAACATCTTATGGCGAGATTTGAAACAGCCAATATTGGCTGTAGATGACATGAAGCTCCTCTTCCCTGGGCAATAATTCCGTATTGTACTCGTGAGTTTATTAAGCTGTGATACAACAGATGCAACGCTTGTTTACTAACGTAGTGTTTGACTTTACACATTACACCAACATAATTGGATATAGTACAACTTAACCGTTTACAATTATCTTTCCATGTCAGTTTTTTATCTACAATTACAAGGTACTTGTGCAGTAATACAAAGTTCTTTCAATAAAAATGCAGTTTACATTTGTTTCAAAGGAATCTGTGCTTGCATGTGTATTTATGACTAACATATATTTTGTTTTAGAAATATTTAATGAGAGTTTGTTTGCATTCAACCAATCAATTGCTTTTGTCATTTCACAATTTAAGGAGTTTTGCAATTTTTCCAGATTATTGTCATTAAGAACTAAAACTGTATCGTCAGCAAAAAATATAGTTTTCATAAGATTTGAATTTGGTAAGTCATTTATAAATAATAAAAAGAACGAAGGGCCTAAAATCGAACCTTGGGGGACCCAAGCAATAATTGACTTTAAAGATGATGTAGTGCTTCCCCCTTGAACGAACTTGTTTTTTGTTGAAAAGGTACCACTGCATTAGTTTAACGCGTTTCACTTAAGCAGTAGTGCTCAAGTTTTGTCAGCAATATGAACTGCTTTACTGAATCAAAGGCTTTACTTAGATCTAAGAAAACCGCACAAGATATAAAATTTTTATCGAGGTTTCGGAGAAGGATTTCGTACAAATATGTGATGGCAAGGGATGTGGAATAGTTATTGCGAAAACCTTATTGTTGTTCACACAACAAGCTGTTATTGGTAAAATAATCGGTCAGTCTTATGTGCATCACTTTTTCAAATATTTTTGAGAGGTCTAATGTTTTCATTGAGTAACTTATTTTGCCACGAACAGATTTTAAAAAACAAACATGATCTTCAAGGCGGATCAAAGGCTATTAACTCAACAAAAATCTATTCATCGTCGTGGTGGAGCGCAAACCTTTCATATTAAGCTCCTGGTGAGGTTAGAATATCGTGCACACGTAAAGAATAGTAAACTAGTCACTGCACCAATGGCTTATTAAAATTCGAAACATGTTGCTAAGTTCAGTATCACCTGCGATAGGTATTTATGTAGTTTTTCAACGATTCGTACATGTAAATCTGTAATGAATCAACTGAAGAAAAATACTTAAGTTCAGTTCTTTCGTTGTCAGGTTGCCTATATAAACGAAGCAACATCACGACTGTCCACTAATGCAACTGACATGGTAGCATTTTACGGTACGCGGTTAAATCGTGAGGTCATGTACTATCCTTCTATCTGTAACATTCATATAAAGCAGGGAAGGGGAACCTATTTACTATTACGGGCCGTATGAGATGTGCATTAGGGCTGGCTGGCCGCAAAATCATTTATTTGTGTCATTTATTTATCCAACTATGAGGAAGAGTGCCTTCCCTTCACTTACTATCTAAGTACCTGCTTATCATGGAGCTTCGCTTTGACGCGATATTGTACTCTAACTTGCGTGACGAAAATTCCGACGCGGTCATATAAAATGTTAACGCTGGCCGCATTTGGTTCGCGGACCGCAGGTTCCCCACCCCTGATATAAAGTTTCCACATTGTCAGAAGCAACCATGAAAGGTAAAGAGCTGTTGAGCTTAACACATTTATCTTGTTCTTATTCCCAAGCTACGACTTGAACGACTGCTATTAGTCTAGTAAGTTTTGGTAAAACGAAGCAGTGTCCACAACATCGCAGTTTTTCTAAAGTAACAGACTATTAACATTGTTGTAAACCACCTCTTACTGTATAAACTGTAGGTTTACCGCCAAGAAAGCAGTGTTAGTAAAAACAGCACCAACACATTCCTACTTGCGCAAGCACTTTTCTCAAAGCGCCGTTCAACGCAATCATTGGGTAAAGTTGTTTACATTCAATTTGTAGCATGACAGATTTTACACGGCGACGGCCAGAGAGCACTGTGACGCAACTAAGGTTATTGACGCGTTGCTTTTAGCAAGTATAGGTAACGATTGTTGAGCATGCGTTGGGCAGTCGTCGCGTTTTCTACAGCGAGCCGTTTTACATTATAATTATCAGTTTGATTTCATTCATACTCGGTTTCTGGAATGCTTTCGGAGTGACACGAGTGGTCTGTTGCCCCCACCTCCGCTTGGTTGCGCCGTTGGCCACTCGATGGCGGATTAACAACAGTAGTAAACGAAGCGATTGATGCGGCCCCGTGCTTTTGGGGGGCCCGCGGCCTTTGGCATAAATTTTGTTTATTAGATTGTATGTTGATGTTTTCAGTATCTTGCTAAATAAGCTATAAATAGTTGGGCTAATGTCTTTAATTGAACGCTGTCCTACTGACTAACACGGCTTCTCTGTAAACAGAAATTCTTGTTTGACGTTTTTGTACAGTTACTTAACAAAAGGCATATGCCTGCGGTGAGCGCGATACACTCAGACTGTCATGTCACTCACGATGCGAACTATGGTCTGTATGCAGAGATTAAAGCTAGCTGTTTTTGCCTTAATTTTTCTATCTCTTTTATTCAGATGATAAAGTTATTTGGTAAGACCAGGATGGTGGTTAGCCAGTGGTGCAGAGAGGCTAAGCGTCGCCCGGGCCAACCGTAAAAATGCCACCCGTTCCACCCCTCAAACTTGCTTACAACAATTCATAATGAAAAATAAAATATTTCGTACTTTTTGACGACATAAGGAATAATAAATCATCTTGAAAATCACAATCAAACATTTACAAACTGAAATGGGGTTTTGTTTTTCATTCTCGATCAGGTGTCTTGCTGATTTTGCGTTTTCGCTACCTTTCCCGTCATTTCCTCTTCCTGTTTTTTCTGCCTTCTTTGCATATGCATATATGTGTGGTGCAATTATTGGATGTGCACGTGTTTGCTCGAGGGTGATCACATGATTGGCGCATTGTGTTCGCACCGTTTCTTGCGCAGTTGCTGCACATTCTGTTCTGGCTTCCTTATGTGAAGGTTGTTTCTTGTTTTTTCGAAAAGTCGAACTGGCGTACCACCTTTAATACATCCAAAGAATTCAAATTCAAGGGACGCTTGGGACCGCCAAACTCGAAACTAACGCTTTGATGTTCTTTAAGAAATTCTCGACCCACTATTACGTCCCACATCAAATTGTCCATAACTAACATGTTCACTTTGTCGTAGCTTCGATCGAGTAGGTCTATTTGAACGTTACATGAGCCTCTGGTTCTCACAGGTGAGCCTTTAACAGCTAACAGATGGCTAGTTTAACCGATGTGATGTGATGGTAGTGTGGCACTTTCATCCTGTCGTTGCGCTTTCCTTGCGCGAGGTTCGTTCTTGCATCACTTGCTGAAAACGCAGTTGGACAAAGTCGCATTTTCGGTGAAACTGTGAATCAGAAGTAAAATTAGAGCAGAGAAGTGTTTTGTAAATTAACTAAAACAACTAGAAACAATCTAGTTGCCCAAGTCTAGCGCACAAGTCTTCACCTAATTTTATGCTTAACCGTAATAGTTTTCTTTCGTCCGAGCTGCATTTAACCACATCTTACACGTAATGATATTGTTTCGTCAATGAATTTTAACCAAACTGACTTAAGTATGTAACGTTCTTCTCAGGAAACACCAAAGCTTCACAATTTTTCTTTATATTCATTGATGTTTTCTACATGCAGATCTGGAAAATGCGGTTGGAAGTTGAAAAAGTCGTTCTATTAAATGTCCTAGTGTGCTCATCAACTTATGGAAACTAAAAAAATTCAAGAAATATGGGTGCGGCCTGGAACTGTAGAGCGTTTTGTCGAAAAACCTTTGGCTGCAAAAATCAGACAAACCTTTGCACGTATCTACTCTCTCGACATGGTCAGGTTTATTTTATGAAAGGTGTACTCTAAGTTGCGTTTTAATTTTTTTCCGTCTGTTTTTCTTCGACCGCGACTAAACATTGCTTTCTGTTTGCCACAGCGTTACGTGCATCCAAGATTGCTTGTCGCGCAGTAAGATTTAATGCTGTAAAGAGTTTTGAAAGGTTGCTAACAGGCAGTCGCAACAGCCTTGATCATTGAGTGCTGCAGCGTATGTCTACCTTTTACATATATGGCAGAGTTCAGTCAATAAAAAAACATGAAGTAGATGCAAAAACTATGATTTTGAACCATTTTTGCCATACAATTCACTGATGAGCTCTGGGTTTAGACAGCAAGTTAGTTTTAGGATACCAATGAAGCGAGAACATTTTTTCAAAACAAAACAAGCGATCAATATCAGATGACACTCGAATATTTTTGAAAAGCTGAACAAACAGTCTTCAATTATTCTTCCACAGGATGAGGACGGAGATAAAGCTTTGCACAATGCCTTGGCGAACCCGGAAGATTACGTTCTCAAATCACAAAGGGAGTGTGGAGGTCAGTGCTGGAAAGAATTTAACAACACTATTGCAAACGTAAAAGCAGCACCAAACTACTTTCTGCACACTGATCAACATCTTTTTCTTTGAAAACAACACAATTATGGAATTTTTACTTTTTTTCAAGCTTTCGCTTTCCACACATAACACTACTTTAGTACTTTTGAAATTGTCGAAAGTTATTCTTAGCACAAATTGTTTCATACTGCGTGTGTCACGAATATTTCCGGCCGCGAATTGTTATCAAAGAACCGTGCATCACGATTTGAACAGCTTGTCCTTTGCGTTTCCTGTGTCACTGCCTAAACGTGCCGTCCTACGCACTGCACTAACAGCAGCCGAACTGTTTAAAAGGAGCTGGTTTTCTCTTTTGTCAATATTTAGTTTGTTAGAAACAGCATCGTAGGTGCTTCTGCAGAAGCAGTTCTGCTCAGACTAACGCCTGAGCAATCGGGGATATGAGTCCAAGATGTGAATTCAATGTTCACATATCTGCACAAACTTTTGTGCTTTATATTCTATTTTCTACCACCTTTGCGACAATACGTTCTGGAACAACATTTGCAATTTAACATCAGAGATAATCGCATGCATAAATTTATTTTCAAAAGTACCTCCGAAGCCATCGAGACATTCCTAAGCGTTTTTAAAAAATGTTTCATCGTAGCAGAGCCGAGACACGATGTTTATTGGATGATGATTTTAAAGTTAAGGAAAACTAAAATGCTTTGTATGAGTAGGAAAATGTTTGAATGCATTAGGTTTCCAATACTACCAGTTTTGGGTATCACCGAGTCTCGCATCCATTTAAATCAGAAGTTTTATTAAAACATTAACACTTGGCCAAAAAGAAAGCAGTTGGACGAAGTTAGCGGAGTGGTTAGTACCTGGTCTCAACAGGTCACACGTCTGACTTGTAAAGAGTAGCTGAATGCTTTTAATAAACCACCAGTTGTGAAAAATCAGCCAACGGTCAAAACACTTTTTGAGCGTTTTTCTGTTTCGTTTTGTACTGAAGATTAACAAATCTTGCCAACAGTGTGAGGGTATTATCATCGTTGACACTTTGAGGTTTAAGAAAACAAGAAACCAAGCTTCATTAGAATATAAATGTTAGTTACTTCAATGGATTTTGTGTTAATTAGAGAACGTTTTCTACAAGGATGGCTTGGAGAAGTTGTTGAAGGAGGTCGGTGGGGACAGTCGCAGAAGCAGTTACATTTTGATGGAGAAGATCCGTCCGAAGCCCAGTCGCAACTACATTGTTTCTTACGGTCGATCTGTGATGGAGGAGACTGTTTGCGAGCTAGGTGTCTTCGGAGCTGTTCTTGTGTAAGTTCGCAACACTCTTTATTTCAGGTTGTAATTTTGAAAATATTTACGGTTGGCGTGTTAGTAAGTTTAGTGATTGGGTCTGGTCTCACCTGTGGTTTTTGTTTGGCGATAATTTCTGCAACAAATTGTCATACAACTTATCTGGCTGTAGACACTTTTTTTGGAGAAGCCAATTCAAAACATGACTCAGTGCATATTCTTTTAGTAGTAGCTGCATCAAAATGGAAATTAACACATTTCGTTAAAATGAACATTCGCCTGAGAGAGGTTAATTTCTTTCTAACTAAGACACATGTTTCAAATAGGCAAATAAAGAATTTGCTGTTTTTCGTGACATTTCGCTGGTTTTCGGAAAAATTCGCTGGTTTTCGTGATACTTTGCTGGTTTTCGGAAGAATTCGCTGGTTTTCGGACATTGTTTACAACGCTTAAACCGCTCAATAATCTCAACAGTTTTTCTTGCAAATATCTGCGGCTAGTGACAAGCAAATTGTGGCCCACAAGGCAAAAATCTATGAATCGTGAAAATTTGCGGAAAATGGCCCGCCTACCCTGATAATGGTCCTCAAAGTCAAAAGCAGTTACTATCATGCGTCGAAAAACCTTATGTCATGAAATCAGCGGAAGACACTAACATTTGGAAGAAAGTACAATACGCTTGCAGCAAAAGGAAAACCTTTGTTTCAAGATCACAGAGAAGCTGAAAAAATCACATAGATGCTGTAGAAGAAACGTTTTCGCACTGCAAAGGGTACAGTACGAGTAACACAAACCGAGAGGAAGTGTATACCTACGTGCAGTGCCGCAACCAGCTGATATTTTCGGGGGCAGCAAAATGATTATAACTTATTGTTTAACCTAACAACTAAACATGGTTTTGAAATTTTCGGAGAGGGCTATTGCCTGGTTTCACCCCCACCCCCCCAGTAGTTGCGGGCCTAACTACATGCAATAGTTGAAAGACACACCAAAACGGTAAAAAATCATGCGGTAAAATCACACAAAACGTAAAATCTTCATTTCTGGATCAATTACCGCATGTAGCGAATACGAGGATATAATCTAAGGAAACTTTTTCTGTCTTGCGTAAAATGACAATTTCTAATAATTTCAGAAACTTATTTTCAAAAATAAAAATTACATCCTCTGACAACATTACTGCAAAAAACTTTTACTTTAAACAGTGAAGACCTAGTCGAAAAGTGATTTAATCCTCAACTAGAACAAATCAAAAAACGCAAAACAAAATCAAAAGAAATAATAAAATTTCATAGCGTACTGTCGAAATAAGGTCAGTCCATCCATTGAATTTACTGTAGGTTACATTTTGATGAAAATTCCGTTACATTGATTTAAGAAAACATATTAAAACAATTTTACAGCTGCCAAAAACAAAAACGAAAATCTGCTCTACATCATTTTCCTTCCATAAGAGTTGCCCATATCGAAGAGCACCCGTCGCTTTCTCGCCCAAAGCCACTTAAGGTTACTTTTCTCTACAAAAATTGACAAAATATCTTTCTTTTGGGATGCTGCTTTTGATCGTTGTCCATGTCACGTTATGTATAACCTTTGTTCTAGTTAACACAAGTTTCCTTCCGTCAGTAGCATATCCGTAAAAGTTGTACTGGTTACAGAAGTAAGTTTTCAGTACACAACTTTCGTCAATCCTTACAAAACCATCAAGAGCAAAGCGTATTAAATTTTTCAGGAGTTGGACAAACGTTTTCCTCAGGTTCATTTCTAGCTATCTCCCTGTTAGCTGTGCTTCGTTTTGTTGAAGCGCTGGCGGTAGTTGGCAAACGCAAATCGGGGGGCGNGTGTAATCTCTTGGAAGGGCTTTTGTGTTAATGACTGACAAACTACTTCACTTCTCTCAACAAACTGTAGGCAATTGTCGTCAGATATATAGAGCAAGATTTACGCAGACCGTGTTTAACAGTATTTCAGGAAAAAACAAATTGCAGTTAATATCATCAAGTTTTCAATTAATAAAATGACGAATTGCCTATTCTTCACCAATTTTCTGTTTTTAAGCCAAATCGAAAACCATGGCCCTTGATACGTTTTGCTAACATTTTCTACATGACAATTGCTATGTGAACTAATCGAGTTCAGTTTAACCTTGTATCATCTTTTTCGGGACTTAATCAAACTCGAATAAAATTACAAAACGTTCTCGGCCATTCAAGAACTACCAGAATGTTTTGATGAACACATCTGACGCGTTTAAGTAAAGCAAGCAAGTTTTTGAGTAGTTTAGATCTGAAACATTTTATTACGTTGTTTGCAGCAGATCTTGCGCTTATGAAAAAGATATAGTCCGCAGATTGACGTAAGCGGTGTTTGACAAAATTTCAATACTTTTTGAACGCAGGAAAGGAAATGAATTTTTAGAAAACTGCACCGCTGGTCACGTGCTTCGCTCCAAATCCATGAAATACCTTTCTCGCCTCTCACGTGACTTCATGGTGTTCGACTCTCCTCTGCTCACCGACGAGTGACGTCAGCTGTTGATCGCAATTACCAGCGTAACCGAATTGCCTCTCACTTCTTACTTCACTATGTGCAATAGTGAATCGCGTGAATGCAATCAAGCCAATATGATTTGGCGATTCCTTCTCACTCTCGCCTAAAAAGTCATTCTACCTTAGCATTCTTTCCCAATTTAGTGTAGATTTTCACCGTTTCAATTGTTTTTGTTTCAATACGCCGTGAGATCCACAGCTTTTCCACCTCTTGCTTCTGCGTAAAGCACGCCATGCTGAAACTCAGCCATATATTCGGTGCTTGTGCCGTATTTCAGGCATTCAACAGCTTTGTTTGGAAGCTGGCTCTGTTGATACACTAGCCAAGTTGTAGATCGCTCTCATAAAGAAATATTGATGAGGCAAAGGTTTTTCCTATATGCATAAAACGTTAAGGAAGTTGTAGTTGAGCGCATACGAAAAGAAATGGAATTGTGAGCAGTCGCTATTAAATTCTCTGTTGTGCCAAAGTTCAGCGTGTTGAAAATATCTCGTGTTAGTTGGATTTTATAAAAGGATCGCATCAAATAATTTTTGTCTCGGTAAAAGCGCTGATACCCCTAAAATAACTTTTGTCGCAAAAATAACGCTTTTTTTCCTTTAATGTGAAGTTTTGCAAAATGGACAAACTCGAGGTCAGGCCAAAGCTTAAATCGTACGTTCTAATCACAGACAGGAGCGCTGATAAAGAACTGATGCCCGGCCAGTCAAAAATATGCAAACTGGAGGCCTTCGAATTTTTTATTGCACTTGTACCGGCAATAACCTAACACTGCGCTATGTTGCTAGTTTTGAATGCACAGCTCCCTGGCTAATTCATCGACTAACCTGATGTGATAGTGCACAGCGTGCACGGATAATGCCATTAGCGAATGAAGCCTACTACCACATTTAATGGATCGTTTGTTTTGGTAGCATTGTTTAGTTTATGGCATTGAACGTGCATTTACTGGGTTCAATTTTGCTTCTTGCGCTTTTCAAATTTCTTAAAAGTAATTTTGAAGTTGGTAACAGCAGAACAGCTATTCTTGCCATGGACCCTTTCTTTCGCAACTACATAAAAGCAGTTTATATCGGTCCACCAAAATACTGCCTCTTGCTTTGCTCCATTAACTAATTGACGGTGTTCAACTCAACATCATCGTGCCAGTTTTAAACATCGTGTATTGCTATTTTCTTGTACAATTTGCATATTGGTTTGTAACTAGTTGCCTGCTTGATTGTTTATCATTAGCTTGTGCCAACATCTGTTTAAAAAAACGTGGAATTTTATGTGGTCCAAAGTATTCTTATTGTCCTGCGTTACCGTTCTCTGTCCGATTATCGTGCATCAAGAATTTGTTCTTTTCTTTCTCGATGACCGACTATAGTATGCGCATTTTTTGTTCTCGTCTCAAATCTTTAAAAATCCTGCCGGACATATTCCGATTCACGCAGAAATAGAGGAGTTGCTAGTATTACATCAATTTCATGCATGTGCATAACTCAGAGGTGGGTAGTTTATTTGGAAGTAGATAGTGAGTTCAAACGAAAGCTTGCATTGCCAATGACGCAAATTTTTGTTAAGCAAGCAGAAGAAACGTAAAACCATTATGCAAATTGCCATTGATGCAAAATGCAAACGCAGTAAGATAAGACTTGACAAAGATAAGCGTGAACACCGCGTGGAAATATAAGGACAAGACTCTGAAGTTAAATGAAAAAGAAACGAATGATCTCTGAGATTGATTTTTGCGTATCATTCTCTTCCTACGCCCATGTACTAATTTTAACTGCTTATCTTTAACGTAAGCTCACCATATATTTAATTCTTCTCGTTTTTTGTGAAAACAACTCTAACCAGCTGTTTTGTGCATCCGTTCCTCAAATAAAAAGAATGCTTTCATTGTGCCAGTCTTATCCGGGCTGTTGAACTCGCTACAGCGCAGGTTAGACGCAGCGTTAAAAAAAGTATGTTTTTGTGCGAAAAGCGCTCGTTTTTCGCACAATTGCAGCTTTGTAGACTTCAGTTAGGACAAAACGATCGTGCTGTGAATTGCAGGAACACTTGTGAGTATAGAGAGTGATAAACACAACTTCATACTCAATGGTCTCTCCTTTTCACCACCAAGCACAGCGCAATACCGTTCCAGGCACAGACAACGTATTCTAACACAACACCTTCAAAGTTGCTGGTCGCCTCTTTTGTAAGCTGGGCTAAGAGAAAAACTTACTGGTTGTAGTTAGCGCTTTCAAATCATAAGCGTATCACAAAACTATCGAAATAGATAACTCGCAAGCGCACTGCGGTGACTTTCCCAAAGCGATCTTGGAACTTTTGGTGACATCGATGCGCGTGCGTTTTCAACAGGAGAATTCTTTAAGCAAAATACTCACGTGGCTTTATTTTCTTCAAGATTACCTTTGCTCTTGTTTCGTGATTTTCTCTGGCACACACCAGCTGTACATGATTGCTAATTTTTGCATGGAAGACCGAAGGCAACAAACGGTTGTGCAACAGCATCTGTTTTTTCACTTTGCAAGCAAGCTCTTCTTCTTTCGTATACATAGACTTATTGGCCCAATTCACAGCATATTTTTAGTCAAGCATCATTTTTTATCTGTGAGCATGTCATAACGGCAGATTTTGTCTTTACCTCTCCGAACATGTCATTACGAAAGTAACACGTGCTGCAAAACGTGGCAATTAAAAATTTTTTACCTGTACATTTTCTGGCAACAACTCTTATTTTGCATATTTCGATTCTGTGGCTCAATCGCATCTGTTGTGCGGCTCCAACTCAAAGTAGAAATTGTTATTCTGGCAAATCCCTAATCGGTGGCGATTTCCCTCCTGCACCGTTGAGAACAGTGCAGCCTTCTGCCGACTCGCACTGACACCATTTGCTCATCACTATAACATTATGTTTTCACTTTGACTGAAACGTGTTGTCATGACGCAGTTCACAGCAAGATGAACACATTGTTCAGCAAGATACGATTTTAAATAATGAACAGAGGGTGTCGCTGTTGATCAAAACTAAGTCGCTTTTGGAAACGAACGAAATTTATTTTGTGAAACTCAAAAGCCTTGACAACAATTTTAAAACTATCAAGCTTTTTAACGCCATTTTCCCTTTCCATCTTTATGATTTTGCAAATTTCTTATCCTAACTAACAACGCGTTATTATCTGAATTGATATAACGCAGATGCAGTTGAAAATTTTGAAACGGAAATAGTGGTTGAAACAAGTTTTCTTTGTATAAGAGCAGAAGATGTCTCCTCAGTTTGCGAAATATATATTCTGTAAAAATTAAAGTGGCTCATTATGCGCCGAGAGAGGTTTCCTTTAGTAAATAACCTAACTAAATTTGCCCTCAGGTTGTTTTATATAACATTTTCCTGACAGCATTTCGTTTACATCTATTAGGAATAAGTCACTATAGAAAAACAAAAGTTTTGCAAATTTTCCGGCAAAGGGGAAATCTGATGCTCGTCACGCGATATATCTTGATGACCAATGTAAAGCACGTCTCTGTTTGCAGTGTTGCCCTTGCCAAAGCCTTTTTTCAAAAAAATTTATTTAAAGCTGTTTTGAATATTTTTAATTATATCAAGCCGAACAACGAATTGTTTCCTGTTTTCATATCAGTTCAGTAAATTTGCACTTGGTTTTTATTGCATTTAAGAAGGTTTTCAAAAAGGCTAGTTTTTCTCAACTGCAGTGATGAATAACCATGGTGGCATTCAAAGGATAGTGAGATTGCTTTCAGCGTGATACAAACTTACAGTTACTTTTGTTGTACGCTAGACTGCAGTCAAAATACACATTTGCATGTCTGTTGCATGCCTGTGTCAGCTCTGCCAGAGATGCACACAGTCATGCTTTGAACTGTTCCAAGCTTTCAGTAACTTTGATCAGGCATTACGTAACACGTACAACAATAGCGAGCGTTCATAAAACATTGCGCAAAACACGCGTTTAATTTTATGCCGTCGTCCGTCATATTTAGTGTGCATTTTTCTGATGCTGTGTGTAGACACACATGTAATAACTTGATTGGCTTTCTTCAGAAGCGTGACTCTGGTCAATGTCTCACCTGTTTATTTTTGTGACATACTCTTGTGTACGATGAGTGATTTTTGTAATTATTTGCCAGTTTCTAGGAGTTCGTTTGCCAATAATCAATGTTCTTTCAAAGTGTGCAATTGCTACCAAGATCGGGAATTACTCCATGCTTGCTAAAATCACGTGGGAGTCTCTGAAGCAGCAAGTATGTATATCAGTTTAGCGCTGAGACAGCAAATCTGTGTGCTGGCTGGAAACAGAAGTTAGTAAACTTTCACCACCCACATGTATTTTGTGTCCAAGACAAATGATTGACAAAAGTGAATGTATGTGTCTTACAGAGCTGGTTTTCTTAAAATCCAGCCAAAAACCCACACAGGACCTTTTCCACCCTTGTTAGCACTTTGAGCATATTCTTGCAGATTGGTCAATAACAATATGACTCATCATCGTTTTTCGAAAGCTGAATTCGTACCATGTAATAAAACAAGTTGAGCGACATCAGCCGCGAAGCAGCACTTGGCCAAGGAGTGCTTTCCGAGCGCAAGCCATGCATGCAATTTTAGTAGGCCGAAGACGATTGTGTGTATGCAGGGGAAGAGTTACGAAGTGGAGAGTTACGAAGTGAAGAGTTACGAAGTGGACCTGTGGCTGCCACGAGCTGCGAACGGTGAGACACGTTCGTTAAAATTAGAGACCGGCAGCTGTCATTGCCGATGGAAAAGCAAAGCGGATTCTCAAAAGAATCAAATAAAGAATTCTTGCGGGTTGGTTTCTTTGTTGGGTCTTTCTTTTCGCCCGTGATGTAAACAACTCGTAGTCGGTATCGTGCGAGGCGCGATGACATCAATCTATTACTCAACGGTTGTGACGACATGGCAGTCGATAGTGACATGCAGTTGCGGGTCACGCTAGAATTTGCCCCACGACAGAAGTTGAAACGTCTTCGAAAATCGTATCAACATTTGCTTAAAAAAGTTCTGATAAGCATATACAAATCTAAGCTAAATCACATGAAATGGTAACTGAAGAGGAGCGAAATTCCTTGAAATGGCAAGAAAAACTTCGCCAAACATTTGGCACTTTCTTCAAATATTTTTATTCTCACTTATCACATCATAATTTCGCTTACTTTTTCCAGTACTTCTCTCGCTTTTTGTAAAAGTCTCCAACCAGCAGACAGGGTCAACACAAAACTTTTGCCCAATTTCTAGAAATTTTATCTAAATTTTCAAATCTTTTTCATGAAATATTGGAAAATTTTGCAAAGTTTCAACAATTTTATCATTTTTTTCGCTTAATTTAGGCAAATTTCACTTAATTTTCAAAACTCTGTGAAATATTATCCAATACCTACGCTGTTTTGCTACAGTAGGGCATGTTCGTCTGCTTTTTCTGTTTCCAACTGTTGTGGATGAAACAGCCATCCGACTTTCGCTTTCCGCCAGCACGTCGCATTCTGAAGGGTGATAAGTACAGCTTTCCAAGCTCATTCAAACCTGTTGTTGCTGCGCAAAATTTACCAGCAAGCAACATCTGAAATGACCTCACGCAGTTTAATATGTTTTGCTACGTACAAGCTGTTCACGTGTCTGAAACTGCCATGGTTATGAAAATTGAGGAAAGATGAAAACGAGAGCTGAGGATTTATTCATGTTCAGACCTTTTGCACTGAGCTTAAATGCGTTGATGGTGAAGTTTATTATCATTTTTATGTTGGTCGTACAGTGTAGAAGTGGATATGCAATACTGCTTCGCAGGACGTTGACCGTTCCAACAAACTAAACAAGTGAAACACTTTCTGGCAATCAGTGCGTTTTCGGTGAAGAAATCGCTTGGGATCTAATATGACAACAAATTTCTGGCTTAAATGCATTTTTTGGAAAACGAAAAACGGAGAATACAGAGAAAATACGTTTCAGCAAGTTCTCATCCAAAAACGTGGGCTGGGAACATTTTGTGACATCATCTGTTCGGATTGTGGTGGTTGGAACTTGAAACACACAGTTGAAAGAATCGAAATTTCATGAAAAGAAAATTTGTCTGAAATTGCTCGTTGTAAAAAATTAAAAATACCCTTGACCCTGAAGAGATTTTTTCTGAAATTATAAGATTGAACACTGAAGTAGTATCGGTTTGTTCCATATCAGCGAGAAGTAACAAACAATTGAACAGCTGTTCCTTGATATTATTCAAAATGACATTTCGATTCAGTGGGTGTTTCTTGAGCTTTTTCCATGTACCATAAAGTTGATCAGGAGCAGTTTGTTTCGTTGTTAAACAATGTTTTTGCAAAACTGGATCCTTTCCTGCCTTTTTCCCTTGGTTCACTCGCTACTCCGCGTCCTCAGAACTCACTCGCTCCTCCTCGTCCTATAAACGCACTCGCTAAACTCCCCTTTACATTCTCGTATTTATAGAAACAAGAGCCTCAAGAGAGTACGTTTCCTCAAGTAGAAGTAAGTGTGCAAACATGGAAAGATTGTGGAGCATAGCGGTATGGTGGTTTGTGTGCTTGCGGTGAAGTGAACACCAAGCGAAGACTAGACAAAAGTAGTCAACACAATCAAACTTTAAAGCTCGCTGGCAGAGGACACGTGATGAGTTCTAACGATTTGAAACTGCCAGCAGGCCTGAAGAAAAACAAGCACAAAAGGAATTAGAGAAGCTTTGCTAGTGCGACCAAAGCATAAAATAGACGAAAATTTTTAGAAATACGGCATGCAATATACTTGCTTGCGTGATACAGCAAGGAATAAATTCACTTTGGATACGAGGGATTATCAGCTTAACCGGTTAATGATGACACGACGAGGTTGTGTAAAGTGATGTTTCAAATTGCAAATGCCGTGAAAGTAAAATAAGTCCATCTGAAAAACAAAAACTGAATTGCGACGTCAATGTGGTGCATACAGCAACGAAAAAATGCCTAAAACTAGTTTAAATTTCTTTCATTATTGAAGTTACACTGCAGTCATTTTCATGAAAAGTTTTTACACAGACTGGGTTGGCTAGGCACGTGCTGCTTCAAGAGTAAAGTGCGTGGTTCCTTAGGCAAGGTTGCTGCTTGTAGCTGCTGATGCGCAGACAGGCGTTTGCTGAGATGAAGACTGCTTGTGTTGTGGAAAATTCAAGGGAAATTGAAAGACAAAACAATATTTGCGAGGAGTTCATTTATAAAAGCACTGTGCATCTGGCTTGAGCTATATTTCGTCAGTTATGCTAGGAAAACACATTTNTGTTTGATATTACAGGCGCGGAAAACACATTTGACTTGCCATGTACTCTATAGAAAGCTACTGCAAAAGCTGTCAGTTGTACGATTCTTGACATTTNTGAAATGGCAACAGTTTTAATTTTGCTTTTGTTAATAGCTTATTTTCGTTGGTTGACTTAATACTTTACGAAAATCAACAAAAACGACTAAAAGAGTTTAAACTACTTATTGTATCTGTACCGCTGAAGTTTCTGAAGAAAAAACATCTAGTTTCATGGCTGAAAATTCCACTACGACATCGAAGAAAATGGCAAGTGAGCCAAGATTGTGCATTGTTAGTTTTTGTTAGTTTGCACTGTCTTCCACATAGCACTTCAGTCAACCGATCTAAATGGAGCNGCAGATGTGANCTGGTCGCTGTTGCAAAGTTGAAATGAAAGTAAAGCTCATCTCGCATCAACTTCAGTGATTGGTAAAACTACACCATGTTGTAGTGGCATAAACGTATAGTCCGGTCATACCACACTTTGTTTTTTCTTGTGACTGTGACGAAGAAAACAAGTTCTAGTCCATCTTACGCAAGCAGTTCCTATTGAGATGTAGTATTTTTCATCTTTACTATTGCCAGTATTTTTGCTATATCAGAAAAAAGAAAAAAATAATAGGGAAACTAGGAAATTTTTTCTGTCTATCTAATATCGGATAAATTTTATATGAGACAAGTTTGCGCTTTTTGCTCCTTAACCTCAGATTTCACATATTGATGACAAAAAGCAAGTCATGTATTTAACATTTCATGAGCTGTTTGGTGGACATTTTTCGAGCGAAATATGATGCGTTGAATCCTTCTTTTCATTTTCCTTTTTTTATTTTTACTCAAATGTGTTTATTTCATCTTCTATTTATATCTCCAAACACCGCAGACTTTCATTCTTCGTTGTCATGGTATCATGAAACTAATTTTCAAGCTTGGTTCAGATTCTGATTCATGCTTTTATCGATCTTTGCCANATTATGAGCATNTGATCTTCGCGAGAGCAACTTTGCGTGACAGTTTCAAGCTCTTTGATTCATGGACCACTTAGTAAACCAAAACATACAGTTGAAAAGACAATGTTCATTTACGTTCTCGTGGAAGTGATTCACAGGGCGTGTTGTACTGAGATAATATCTTTCGTGTAAACGAAATGCTTTGTCAATCCACATTGGTTACTTTTATCGGAGAACGTTTGAAAAATCTTTCAACAGGAAGTAGTACAATCAAGCGAATTGCAAGTCATTCGACGCAGAAAATGCTGAAAAGCATCTTGTCGGTTCTCGGCTGCAAAATGGAGATACGTAGCCAGGAGAACGCAAGAGGGCAATGAATTATGAAAATCATCATTAGGAATTCTGCCAAAAATACACATCTGCTTTTCCAGCCATCGTACGCTTTGTTTAAAAACTGTATAAATATTGAAAAAGAATGTTGATGCCAAAGTTAAAAATACTCAGTCAAAAAACTTATGTCTGCGTCAGCATGCCAATGTTAACACACGTATTTATTGCAACGTTGTGCTTTACTGCAGAATTTCCTAAGAAAGTTCGAACATTTCGATTCGCTGTTGCAAGAGTCGTGTAATGGTTAAAGATGTGGCGGTTCTTTTCCGTTTTTTCCGCACAACACCATTTTCTCTCGTCTTGAAAATGATTCAAGAAAAACTGCGTTGCTTCAAGATATTGAACTACTGTTGAAACGTAGTAAAACGCGTTTTGTGTTTCCCGTTTAGAACTGGAATATTTGCCATTTATTTTATCTAAAAAAAACAAAGTTTCTCCAGCAATATGATCAAATCAGTAAATTGTAAAAAATGAAATTATCTACCCAGAAAACAGACAGAGCACAAAGGCACTGCCTGAACTATAGCATGGACTTAATGTAGTAATTTCGCAATCGAAAAAAACCACAATTGTCATGGTAAACGATTTTATGTATAGAAACATCGTGGTCTCTGTAACTATTTCAACAACCTCTGCTGCCAAAAGAATGTGTTAACTTAAGCGTCATAGATTGAATTTCAAGCTGGCAAAGTTGTTTTGTTTCTTCTCGATAAAACTTCAAAAGAAAACGTAAATGTGAACAACAATCGAAAAAAAACACGGGTGAGCGAAGTAGATCCCCTAATCGAAAATGGTTAGTAGTACCGTATATAATTATGTCGACTGAATGGCACATTGGCTGCATAACGCGCCCCCAAGTTTGTAGACTGTGCGCTCCCTCGCCCCAGTCATAGGCCTTTCGCTGACATGTACCTGGCAGTAAAGAACTGATACAGGAAAAGGCTCTCCGCACCATGCTGCCATTTACTAGTCGGTCATCTCCTTAACTGTTGACATTCACGTAGTAAATATTTCACGTGCAAAGTGAGCTCTGTTTTTGCAAAAACGGTTTGCACAGAGTGAATTATCTTTCGATTTTGTTTTCTTTGCTTCGTAAATGTGAGCTAGAATCTAAATGTCTGCCACTTAAGCAGTTTGGTGAGTTACTTTCTAGTTTATTTTTTGTGGAAAAAAATCGTTGTCAATTGACTGCAGAAAACAGCTAATCCAAACATACCACTTTTTTTGTTTCGAAAATGGAATCATTTTAAAGGCAAATCTCTTTTGACTTACTCCAACTCAAAATATTTTCAACAACCTAAGGATTTACTACAATCTCAAAATGTATACGTCACTGCGCCAAGAACGTTTGCACGATTTGATCCCGCATTTGTAGCTGCAATAAATTCTAGAAACAATTACATTTCTGAAAAATTCTCTCAATTTTATCAGTTTACAATACAAGCAGCAAAGAAAAGGCAGTTTTCGCAAAAATAATTTCACGACGAGCTAGCTTACGTTGCAGTGGCGAATTGCAACATTCATCTCTGTAGTAAAGGTGCGGTCACTTGAAGTTCGGGTATTTTTTGCCACGAAGAAACCAGTGCAAGAAGAAAATGTTTACGATGAGCAGATAATGGCACCACCTTGCTCCGAATGTTGTTCGAAACTAATCTATTTACAGACCAAACACACCAGGAACAACGTAAAGAGAAAGTTATCACCTGAAGCCCGAATTATATGAAGACGTGTTTTTAAGGTAACAAGCTTTGTCTGAGGAGTGACCGAAAATTGCACGAAAACAAGTTTTACTATGGCAACAAGTACGGTAAACGTTCTGTCAGCAGACTGAGAACAAATTATGGAGATAGGTTGGTGCCTTTGCTAGAAATTGGCAATCTAGTCTTGCGCCTATGGTTGTATCTGTCTTCTGCAAAACGGCTTACAATACTTCAAATACTTTTAGTACTGGGGATCATCGTTTGCAGTACTTGAAACCAAGCTGATTTTCGCCTATCAAAGATTAACAGAAAAAGATGTAAAAAAACATTAAAAAAGCCACGCAACTTCTCCTCAAGCTTGACAGCGGCGATGGCATTTTGATAAAATTAACAGGAATGGCAGAATCAGAGTCACATGGCCGGTGTAACTGCTGAACACTTTTGTATGATAACAAAAATTTGATTCCTTTTAGATTTTCCATTCACACAATTAAAACAGTTAAGTTGCGAGTTCTTTTTTCAATTTTCAAGAAAATGTGGTACTGATTCTCAACCCGACAATGCAAACTATTTTATCTGGTTGTTCAAAGCGGTTTGTGTGAGTCAATATAATGTTTGTAAATGATTTTGCGCCAGAGAGGTTGTGCTAATTCATGCGCAGGAAAAAACACAGAAACATTTGCCAGACTACCTAGTTTGTTTTGTGCTTGTGTTTGGGTTTATGCTTTTTTCCTCGTTTGTAAATTAATATCTGTCGATACGATTTGCTTCCTGTTCTTTTCCAGAGTTTTTTATATTTTATTGAAACTAGTTTTTTTTGTCAAAGTTGATTTTTATCAAAATCACCAGAGTTCTTTCTTAATTGATCGATGCATCGCATTCCACAAAAGTTTAACAAGGAAAGTTTCTGCGTTGCTTATTTAGATTTTTTGTGTTGACCATTTGGGACTTTCACGTAAGATTAACGAACAATTAAAATTACTAGGCTTTAAATACTTCATTTCCGCGAAGTCATTAACTTGGACAAGTACTCCTAGTCCTTTGCTGTTGCAGCTTCACATCTTACATACTGCAATTGAAGCAAGAACCCCGTTTCCAGTTACTTTAGCTACAATTTCAAGTGTGGTGGGAAAATAATCTCTTCAATATCACATCGTCTGATGAAATAAATGTTGCCTCAAACATTCGGCAACACTTATAAGAATAAATATTTACGAGCAAATTTGTGTCTTTTGGTGCAAGGGAGCAACACGCAGCTTCGATGATTTAACCTTGCGTACTGACTGACACTGGAGCTAGTTATTTGGCTGTACCGTATAATTCGAAAAGTATCAGATTCAACTTCGTTACTTTATCTGCAGTTGTCTGAACTCTGCTCATCACAGATTATTTTCGCTGACACATGTATTAGATTGCCTGAGAGTTAGGATGATGGAAAGCTTTGCTTTTCAGGGTGTTGCGAAGTGTCACATTCAAAGTAACCTTGTTCAGCTTGAACTAATACATTTAAAAACTAACAATACCGTAGACCAAATGCAGAAGTCTCTTTATTGCAGCGAATTACTGGCAAGGTGCTTTCAAACAGTAGGATTTACAAATTCTCAAAGCAGTGATTTCTGCACTAACAGGGTAAAAATCAGAGTAAAGAAGGTGTGACGCTTGTTGGTGGCTAATTCCACAACTTTTAAATTCAGTTAACATAAAGTTGCGATTTTTAAGGATTAGTGCTAAACCATCTTAACTGAGTGGGTGAAATAACTACGACGTCCGCTTCCTGTTTTACTATGCTGAAATTTTCACATCTGAATAAACTGTTTCCAATGTTAACATCTAAATGCCTTTCCTCTGAGCTGCAGTCTTTTTTGTTTAACTCTGACATCGGTTAAGCTTCCAAGAAAATCGTGTATGTTAATTTGTGTTGCGAAACATTTACTTGTCATTTTTCATCTGATTCAACAAGTACGTTTGAAATTAATGATGAAATGGTCTCTGATACCCAATGAAATACTCGCTTTCATGTCTTTTGTGTCCTTTGTAGGAGGCCAAGCTCAAACGTGAAAGATAGCAAGCCCATTGAATATTTTTTTCTTGCTAGATGTCAGCAATTCCCAATCGCGAAGGCGCGGACTCATTTGAATTAATGATGACATTTTAAGGCAGTACTTCTCAAATTGTGCGCCGCCAATACTTTGGAATATGCAGGACATGTTTGTTAGAAACAACAATTGCTTTGAGCCCTAAAATAAAATTTAATCTGTGTTATTTTACCGCCGCTAGCGGATCTGAGACGGCATGGTGGACATGTGACCGGACTGTGCAATTAATTCCGGAATTCCCTTTGTTTTTCTATTTGGAACGACGGAGTGAAGTAGTAACAGCCTGTTGGCACTTGGAGATAAAAAATGTTTCATAAATTGACTCGCAGTAATTTGACGTATCCTGCACACTTGGAAAAATAACATTGTTTGCTTATTTTGTCAATGTGTTGCAGAAAAATGATAAAACCTTGATGATGCACTGAATCCTCATTGATCTGCCAGCCTATCAGTTTACTTAAGTCAATCAATAAATATACTGTATAACCCCTATTTTGTAGTGTTGAAAGTTTGGACATCAGTAATAATATCTGTAGACTGAAGTAATAAGCATCCCTGCTTGTTAAAAAAGTTTGCTGGTATTGTCGACTATTAATACTGTTCGTCTGTAGTCCTGGCTAAGTTTGCAAAGATTTAGTCACAGAAAAACACTTTCGCATCGAAACAAAAAGTATAATCTACAAATGGTGTCAGGAGACAATATAAGAATGCTTCCATAAATTGTGGTTTTGTTGCTTCTGGGCCTTAGAATCACGAACAGTGTTTGTGCATAATCTACAGTACTACTTCGTGTCAAACGAAGTTCTTGTTCCAAGTTTGCATCGATGGCTGCCAATCTATACAAAGAAAAAATAAAGGATTTGGTACCCACGTCCGTCCAAAAAAATCTAAACGTGGTCACTGTGCTTTGCATGATTCACGGAGAAGCTCTCGTTTCCAAAGCTTTGCCAACAAATTTGCGTTCATTTGTGAGTCAAGTTATTCAAGCAACAAACTCAATGAAATCTCGATCTTTTTAAAGTCCACATTTTTCAACACTTTGTAAAGCGATGGGTTTGGAAAACGAATGTTTGCTGAATCATAGTGAGATTCGTTGGCTTTCGAAAGGACAAGTGTTTGAAGAGTATGTGCTATGCCGTAGAAATTTTTAAAAGGACTTTGGATTTTTTATTCATGAACATTGGTGGTTGAAAGTTCATTTTTCTTCAAGTTTGATCTACAAAGTGAATAGTTGAAATTCACGTTTGCAAGGTCCACCCGAAAATATAAATCCAGCAACTTCAAAATTAAGTTTATTAGACGAAAAATCAATAATGTAGAAGAGTAAAATTTCAAACGAAATTTTCGATGCTTTTCCGATTTTTGATGAATCTCTGTTCAAAATGAGAATTGTTCCAGAAATGTTGTACGCCGTGGCTGATCTACAGTTATCACTTCGAAAGTACTTTCCAGAATTCGGCGTAAATAACATTAAGTATGTTATCAAATCCATTCGGCAAAAAAAAGAAACTACCAATCTATCTATCGAAAAAGAACAACTCACTGATTTACAAAACACCATTTTCAATCAATCAACGTTTGCCCAGCCGAGCGTAGATTAGTTTTAGCTCTCCACAAGGGAATCTTATCCAATGATCATTTCTAAAGCTGTTCAAACCTATCTCACCGTTTGCATCTTCATGGGCTTTGCAAATATGGATTTTCACCACTGACTGAAATTACAAATAAAAAACAAGAGAGAAACATCTTGGTATAGATGATGATCTTCAAGATTTCTTGACGTCATCATCCGACCCTCGCATCAGTTTGATTTGTTCTAGAAACCAGGCGCAGCCATCGCATAAAAAAATTAAATCTTAAGCATATTTACTGTATTGAATACGTGAAAATGTGCAGCAAAAATGTTAAGCTTTATTTGTGTGCCGCAGCGTTACAAAGGTTGAGAACCATTGATGTAGGCGTCAGAAGGCGACTACGTAAAAACACAAACGAACATGTATATGTCAAAACAAAATTCCAGGAGTTATGTTATAGTCATGAAACTTTTCGCTGACTTGCGCGGTAACTTGAGTCCGTAAAACCTTTTCTCGATAGGGAAGTTAACCGGCGAAATAAAAAGGTTCAGAACCGCTGTGCTATACGTTTAGCCTTTGTGCAGTTTTGTTAATTTAATGAGATGTTTACCATACAAATCCTTTCCTACCGATTGTTCTAAACTTATCAATCGCTGGCAACGACCAAGAGAGTTTCATCTTTTCTTTGTTCCAATTTTTTTGGAAATCCGCAAGCAGTCAAACGTAGCCTTTCTTTTCTTAGGGTTGATTTAGACAAATTGTGCCAAATTTTGAAGATCTGGTAGCAAAAACATAACTGTAAAAGTTTGTAAATAAGTAGAGAGGTTCACGCTCGAATTACAATATTGTGCGATTTTATAGTCCCGTCCTTTTTGTGATTAAAACGTTTCTCTCTTATCCTAGGCCAATATAGGTGTTTGTTTATGATGATGTCAACTCAAATTTCATTTCAATTCGCCACTTGTTTGAGCCAAATCTGAATATTTCATGTACACGCCGTCATGGCTGGTCCTCAAAAAAGCCAGCTTCTTGTAAAAAAGGCTTGAGAAAAAACTGTTCAGTTTTCTTTTCGTTTGGCTACTAGTTATGGCTGGTATGCAAGCAAAGCTAATGTAATTAAGGATGTATCATAATAAATTTGCAGGAAGATACCAGCACAGGACAAATTCTACCATACTTGATTTTGATTCAGAAACCGCCAGCACTAATTTCGGCGTGTAATTGCAAATAGGAAGTTTTTCTAACATACGCCTCTTCATGGTAAGGAAATGGAGAAAATGGTCGAAACTGGTGTTCACACGCATTTCAACTGATATCTCTCTTACTTTTGCTTTTATCTGCGGTGAATTTGCGAATATCAAAAATTGCTAAAATGTCGTCGAGACGTTTGGGTCTTATCAAGCACAGAGTGCACGATTATAATAAGAAGCCTTGGAGATGTGGAAGTGATTAATGAATCACATCCCTGAAAAAGTTACAATGCAGTATGTTTTCGCAATGAACATTAACACGCCGGTACAATTGTATAAAAAATAAGCATTTTTGAAGTATGTTTTGCAAATTTTACTAATTTTGATCAAAAAGTATTTGTTATCTTCAATATCCTTAAACCTTTTTACTCAAACCATGTAAATAATGCGAAAGCCTCAGTAAAACTTCTTTTGTTTGAGAAACGAATTAACCCATACATTTTTTGTGTTTTTTTACTTTGATTTTGAAAATCAACATGCAAACAAAAAATTACGTAATGGAGAATCTTTGTATAGTGCAGCTCCAACTAGTAGACATAACAATTTCCTGAAAGAAATAAACTCGAAACAAAAGCAACGTCAGAAATTTTAACGACGTTGGCGCGATGCATCGCTAAGGACGAATGCAAATCTTTTGTAAGTCAGTTTTGAAAAATCCACTCACAAACTGTTGAATGTTGGCAAATCCTTAGACTTTACGCTCCTAGGACGTTCAAATTGCCAAACGCGGCATGAATGCAACGTCGACTCGCTGGATGGAAGTTTCTAATCACACCGCAATGGAAAGTTGTCGCACACATTGAATGGTATGGTTTAATCATGCATTTTTGTAACTCAAATCACGAAATAACACGAATCAGCAAGAGGAAATACAATAACATCAAAGATCACTAGTTGATTATATAGTGATGAAAAAATATAAAAGAATAAGAAATTTCACGTTTTCCAGCTTAATAATCGTGTTCTAACATGTTGAATCACAAAGGTTTAGCGAAAGACCACCTGGGTCAAGTTCTCAGCCAGCCCTGTTGCTAGCACGAACCAAAGTTTAACTGAAGACGTTTTACAAGTAGTAATAAAAGTAACAAATTTTGTGCTTGGAATAGAGTATAGTTGTTTTAGTTTTGTTATATTCAAGTGTTCTCACAGCTTTATTTTGCAATCTAATTAAAGGAAGTAAAGTCGTCTTGTTGGCCCTTCCCCAGTTAAGTATTGAGTAAGTTAAATAG
>JGI24159J19872_10001356_pt1 | contig 26644 bp, 13 predicted proteins | sample Ectturendosymbi4_FD_19872 | JGI IMG/M metagenome (IMG submission 19872)
TTTGTATTAGCTTGAGAATATTCTTGACAATTCCAGCTACAGTAGCATCTGCTGAAAGATTTTTCAGCAAGCTTAAACTTGTAAAAAATTATTTGCGGTCTTCTATGACACAAACTCGACTTGTTGACCTAGCAAGCTAAACATTAAACCATAAACATTGAGTCTAGCATTGCCAGACAAGTTGATGTTGAAAGTGTTATTAGAAATTCTGCGAATAAGAATACCAGAAAATCGCTTATATAATAGTTAAATGATTTTTTCCTAGATTAGATTTTACTATGGGCACTTAAAAGTCATGTTTAAAAAATGGCAATATGGTCACATTGCTTGAGTACCGTAATGTTTTTAATGTAATGTTTCATATTATGATCAATAAACGAGCACTTCTTGTTAAAGTATGATGCACATTAATTAGCCTCAGTTTTTATTTATTTCAATAAATTTTTGCAAGTCTTAGAGGTCCCAAATGGGTTTTGTTCCGCTTGAAAAAAATTCTCTAGGAGGCCCTATACTGGCTCACTGCACTACCTAAATATCCATCTGTCATATTCTGCTCTCAAGACTAACGATCGAAGAAGAGTCAGCACCAGATTTCTCACAAAATCACCTGGGTTGTTTGGTGACTAGTAATGGTTTGCCTGCTAATGATTTTTTATATTTGCTCTCTGAAGCCGTAATAAATGTGACATTAACAAAGTTTGTGTGCTGCGCTGACAGTGACTTGCTGTACATTTCAAAATTGAGTCTCCTTCTACCTGGCTTCACATACCCACTAGCCACAATGCCAACCGTGCTGTGAGAAACACTGCGTTGTTGCATAGCACTCCATTGCGTGGTGCGCTTGGGGTTGATCATGTCTTGACCAAGTATGTTTCTATTTGGTTCGGCAACACTTCATGCAAATAATCCTCTCAAAAATGTCTCATCTGAATTTGTACTTGCTTGCAAGAAAGCTGCGCCCTTATATTTCATGCAGGCTACATCTCAGCTCGTGTTGTCCGCATTAATTGGCAACTTTGCCAACAAAGTTGCATGCTTTAGTCGTATATAGTTTTGCATCCAATCGCAAAAAGTCACGTTAGACCGTGGTCAGTGAGAGAACACGAGACTACACGAGTCCGACTGTTCCTTCCGTTTGTTTTCGAACAGTTAAGATTGATATAAAACATCAGCGAAAAATCTTAACAAGTTTTTTCGGGGAGGGCCATGGCCTCTTCGGCCTAATTCTGGCTGCGCCTCTGGTCAAACCTCCTTTGCATGCGAACGTCGCCTTCAATAACGGACGTGAATTAACTGAAAAAGAGAAATACAATGAAGCAACAAAAAGAAATCTCAACTCTTTGCAGATGCGTCTGCAATGAATCTGCATGTGACTCAAGCCTCACCAATTGTATCACTGGAAAGTTGACCATCATCCCAGAATTAAGTAATCCTGATTGCTGTAACGTTACGAAATGTTGTCAGGACACGTGCCACGACCAAGGAGTGCATCGCAAGGTGAAGTAGGCTTGACACTTACTCCAAACGTTAAGTAACTGAATAATCGCTTCTTAAATGCACTACAGAAAGTTAATCTGTTAGTCAAAGCAACTGTATCCTATCATTTCAATAAAAAACAAACGTTTCCAGGAAACGTTCGTAATGAACAATATTTTTAAAACCAATGCGAATTTCCGAAAAAATCATTGACAATGGTCAAAATATCTTGATAGGCAATTTTTGCGCGTTTAATCTTCAAGTGTGACCCAAACCTTTTGTTTTACAGGCGGGAGAAGTTTGGGCTGGTAATAGGTGCTTTCAAAAGCGATGCGAGTGCACTTGTGAATCTTGCAAGGTGGTTGAGGAACCCTTCGATCGTTGTCCAGAACAAGAGATCTCGACCTGCGTCAATGGAAGGCTTCCGATGAAGATTGAAAACAGTGAAAACCCTTGCTGTCCAACTTACGTGTGTCAATGTACGTTTTATAGCAATTAAACTGTGTTGGGTCTAAAACACCAAACCAGCTACCACTCACTGGTCCTCTAAATTTATCGTGGTGTCAGTTTGGACACCAAGTGATTTTTAACTAAATTTTTGCAACAGTTACACAACCGGTGAATTTACGATTTATTGATTTTTCCTAAAAATTTATTTTTCTCCTCAAAAATACAATTGGTGCAATTTTGATTGATTTTGTGGCAGTTAATTGATATCCTTGTTTGCACCACGCCGTTTACCTAGGTGTCAGCTTGACACCTATTGCAGCCAAAGCTTTTGTTTGAAGCACTTAGGTTTGAAAAATGAGGCCAAAGTTTGCCGTTTTGTTTACAAAATTTCAGTAAATGTGCTTCATGTTAATGGGGCCTCACAGTACCAAGACGATTTTCGATATTACATTAGAATTATAAAAGTAACTGCTTCTTTCGCACGACTCGTACTGACTATAGTATTAGAGTAAACCTCAGTTAATCCAATATGGCAGGCAAATTAATTAGGCCAAGGTCCTGATTATCCGAAACGTCTTTTTTAAGCCTTGTGTTACCTAGGTTGTAAGTTACAGGGTAAAAATCACCTTAATTCAACACATTAGCGACTCATATTTGAATGATAGAATTATTTACTTTGAAAACGAGGTTTATCCGAATTCTTTGTTAGTTCATTCACAATCTGTGGTTTCATACTGAAATGCACGGCAATACTTTTTATCATCCTAGGATTTTCATCAACGCATTGCAAGATTTTCAACGTTTCTGCCAGTGTTCTGTCGTGACTACTTCGCTTGTTCGGCTTAGACCAGTGTTTTTCAACAGGGTTCCTCGGAACCATAGGTTCCGAGAGTGGCTGCCAGGGGTTCCGCCGAAACAGACCGAAATTGCCTGGGACGAAATTCTCAACTACAGTTCTACACAGTTGTAGCGATATATACACTTGGATCATTGCATGGGGTTCCATGAGCAACGCAGACATTTGCTAAAGGTTCTGCTGCAGCAAAAAGGTTGAAAACACTGGATTAGACATCTTTATGAAGTGTTGATCCCAAGAAGTACTGCAACACGTGTTTCTAACCTTACCCACTGATTGCCCAAAAAGCATTGGCCCAAAAAAACTGATAGCTGACTGTCACGCCATACGTGCAGTAATGTTGGCATTCAGTCAGCCGAGCGAACACGATGTTACGGTGTTGTAAAGCACAATGTAATTAACCAAGTAACTATAAGCGTGTGGCTATGAATAAATGTGTAATTGTAACGCGACTTAGTGTACGAACACACCGTTGTAGCCGGAAAACCCAAGATGTGAAAAGAGCAATTTTTGTCTGGACAAGCGAACATCCTTATGATACAAAGTTTTTAAGGTTTGTATGAATAAAAACGTTAGAAATCCTTTGTACCTCGAAGATCCGGTGTGCAGCTAAATTTCTGACATCTGCGTAATTTCTGACCTGGTTAGGAATTTCGTACTATGAGTCAAGTGACACGTCTGACTTCAGAAAACTTTCTGAGCTATTCGTCTATGTCAGTTTTACCTTTTTCATGGTAAAGGAACAACCATTGGCGATGAATTTTTTGATGTCTGTTGTAGAGATGTCGCGGGCTCACATTAGTATGATCCGGACCGACCCATACTCATCACAACAAATCCGTAACCCCTACCTAAATTCTGGCCCGCACCCGGCCCCTAAAGTTGCAGTGTCTATTTTGCTTCATGAGGCAAAAGCACTGCTGGAGATATTTGACCTTTAGCCAAACGCGATCGGTCAAAGTGGTGACATGACAAGTTCGGAACGTATTACGTGCTAAGTTACCGTGACATCTGTAACGACTCAATCAGGTGGAGGAGAGTTATGGTTCTGTTGGTTTCTGTTTTGGCAAGTTCTTAGCAGCTTCTTGTCTGCATTGCATTAAACCGTATGCTGAACCCTCACCGTAATCCCCGACTCGTCTCTTTGCGTATAGTCATGTGATCATTTCAACCAATCGTGTTTAACTAAAGGCAGAATGGCTCCAGTACATCTTGTGCCTCATCAGGCACAAATGGAAACTACCAAAAGAACATTTCAGATAAATACCTACCAACAGGATCAAATTGCAACTGGCATTTCAGTAGAGAATATTCACTGACAATTGGTAACTGTTGTTGACTTACTCTGGTAGTTATATGAAATACATTAGTTCAGTGATTAAAATCATTATGTAATCAAATAGTTACAATCCTAGTGTTATCTTGAAAACCTCAAATAAAACGGGAACTAAAAATGTCATGCAAGAATGACAAAACAAAACAATCATGAAGATAAAGCAACTTGACGAGGCCAAAACAGTGACTGTGTGACGTGGAACAAGCATTTTAATCGCAGTGGAGAAAAACAGTGTGATTTACAGGTCTTGGTAAGGAAATGCTACATGTGTGTAATATACAGTACTTGCATTTCATGAACACTATGGTAGCAGTTGCAAGTTTGGATGAAGACATATAGCGCAACAAATGTCTTTTCCATCAACACTTGCTAACGCGTATGTTTTTGTAATATATGTTGTTCAGTTGAAATGTCATTGGTTTACGAGGTATTTATTTCATGTTTGCCACCGTCCCCTTTCATTTGCTATTTTTTGATTTTGGGTATATTGCCTATTTTTTTGTGAATCTAATCATTTCCGCTCACTGCGTGTACTACATTTATATATCGGCCTAATTGCGTCCTCTTTTCACTAGATTTTTTATACGAAGTCTTCATGGAATTAAGTATTTCCATACTTTTGTGCTGTAACCAAACAAATGATTGTAGCAAGTAAGAACAAGTAAAGACATACTTGGCAAGCAAACACATTAAAAACACAATCGGGGTCTCCTTGGTTTTGTAGTGCTTGCAATGGGTAGACAACAGTTTGATTGGCTCATCTCTATTGCTGAATTATACAGTAGTGTGAATGCGAACTAGAATGATTTATTTCTTTTTATTTAATGACAGTTTTGCTGCAGGCGGTAGCCTAGCTGGGGCAATCTTGTCGTGTCACGTCGAGATTTCCAAATGCAACAACGCAAGAAAAACTTAAAAAAACATAAAGGAAATCACTAAAACCTAATACAGCATTTCAGAAACTCATCAACTGCATTAAATACAGCATTTGTAACAACATATAGGTATTACTCGTCCACATTGTACTCTCAATGATTCAGTTTCAGAGAAATTATGAACTGTCTTTTATACTAAAAAACGAACACTACCACACTGCACTACACAGCGTTCAGTCCACAGAAAAACGAGCACACAACACACACACAATATACACATTATGCGTTTTTCACTAACAGTTCCGAACAACTTCTCAGGCCCGACACAAATTCCACCAGAGGGCGATGCTAACGACAACGAACGTCACAGAAAAAAAATTGTTTTCAACATCAGCGTAAGTGCCTCAAAAAAGTGAGCGGACTTTAGCGGTAGCCAAAAAAATAAACATGTTTGGTCGGTTAACTTGCCAATGAAAATCTCTCGTTGACCACCATTTCATCGGCTCATGGGTGGCCCATGCCATCTCTAGTTTGTTGCGAAAATAAAAACGTTTAATTTGATGTCATGTAGACCAAAGTAAACAATAGCTTGGAAACAACTAACTACTTAAAAATATATGACTTAGTCACAGACGTCAACTCATTTTCTTTGTCAATCCTAACTTTAACTTAACCCCAACACTGAATCCTTATAATCAGTTCTCAGCATAGTTGATACCGCAGGCAGCAGCTACCGCTTGCGAAAAGCATGACTTGGAATATCACCCTACGCATGCGCATTTGGTCTGAAGTTAGCGATTTCGCAAGTCCGAAATTTCGCTTGACAGCTGCTTACCTGTATCCAGATTAACCGAGGTTTTCTGTAGTTGCTTGTTTGTCAGTTATTCACGCACTATGTTCCAACATCAAAGGTATTGCATTGCAGTGAATTTTAATTCAGCACCAAATTACGTAAAAGCATAATGTAGATATACTGTAGTTTGTAGATTTAGTAGATACAGAAAAATCAGCTGCACGTTGGATGGTATTGTCGTGTCTGCTATGCTTTATTCCAATGGTTTCATTTTTCACCACAATTGAATCTTTTTCTCCGGGTATCTCGACCCATGTTTTTTCGACAGGTGACTGCCTCGTATTTGGTGATCCTCATTACATAACTTTTGATAACTCTTACTACGCTTTCATGGGAAAATGTGTCTACACATTGGTAAAGTACAGGGACTCTTTGCGGCTGCATATTTACAGGTGATGATATGACGAGTTCTTGTTCATATTTAACACATCCACCTAAACGATAATATTAAAATTGTTTCTTTCTTGCAGCGACAACACTGTGTGTGACTGGGATACTGAAGCAACGTGTCTCAAGCGTATTTTTGTCAAATGGGAAAACACTTTGATTGAACTCCATAACAATGATTTGTTGACTCTCGCGCAATCGGTAAGACGACGGTCATGGGTAGGATTTGTATGAAATATGTAAAAAACGTCTACGATATATTAATGTATAACCAAAACCGAATATACATGGGTATATCCTGAATCAAGTTAAATATACTATGCTAATACATATTGGCTTTGTTTTTGTTTTGCAGGGCTTGTAGTAACTTATCTTTTTTGAAGCATTTTTGTTTAATCACTTGTGTAGCTTTACTTGCATTTTGAAATCACAACCATCCTATTTCTTGCATCTGTTTTTTTGCTGGCAAATTGATGAATGCAGTCACAGTTGATGGCGCTTTGTGACCGTTGAACCGTATTTGCTGAAACAAAAGTTTGGTGTTTGCTAAAATTTGATAACACCCACAGTTTTCGCCTCAAGATCTGGAGGTCTGAAAAACTAGTCTAGCAAGCCAACACATTACTTTTATTTAAGTTACAAATACATAAAGCCCAACTATAGTCTGAAGTTGCCACAATTTTAGAACGGTTTGTACCACGAATATTTTCCTTGACATTTTTAAAAGTTTTGTTTACTTTTTATGGAACATCTCTGAATGAGCTGTGCAGCAACAAAAATGTTCGAGTTTATTTTTAAAGATCATATTAGTCATATAATATTTTAAAGTTGATGTTCTAGTGTTCTGTCATTTGCATATGTACCTATCAAGGTCAGAGTTAATGACACCGCCTTGCAATATTTACCTTGGATTCAAGATGGAATTCGTATAAAACCAGATGGAAAACAAATTTTCTTGACTATACCAGAAATAGGCCTCGAAATTCGCTATTTCGGGTTCGACTTACCGTATACAGTTATCTCCTTTCCAATGTCAACTATGTTCAACAAATCTGTGGGTCTTTGCGGTAAGGTTTCATTTCGTTGTTATAATGCGCCTATTTGTGTATATAAGTGCAAGCGATGATTATGCGTAATGAAAATTTTATTTGAGGCGTTTGTTGACCTCCACAGATGGTAATGTTTTCTCGTTGCCTCACATGGGCATTAATTAAAGATTTTAGTGTCTGATGCCAAATTCCTGGCCGCCCTAGTATTTCGCTACAGTCTAAGTATTTGAAACGAAGTTAGTTCATGGGATTATCTAGTTAGTTTTGTACAGTTATCTGTTTGTGTGGTCAGCATGAGATGACGATGGCTTTATTGTCGACCTTTTCATTTTGAGGCAGCGGGCACACACGATGTGTCTTTGCAATTGCGCTAAACTGCATGATATATACCCACTGACTTAAGATCAATTTACTGCCGGATGAAGTTGATAAATGTAAGAAAGTAAGCAATCGATTTGCAATTATGTGTTTTTAACGAACAGATGGTTTGTTTGTCAGTAGGTGCATTAAATACCTGAGTTTATTTTTTCAAAATCATTTTTTTATTAAACTTGCGAATCTTTAAACATTGTTGAAAGTCAACTCTAAACTGAGTTCATTATATGCGTGTGTTGAAATATCAAGTCCGAGACTGTTACAAAATGTAGAATATTGTTCTTCCAATCCGTTGTGTCCTGAATTTCTACTACAGCTAACTAATACTACTGCTAGTCTCAGTGGGCATTATGTCTCTCCCAGGTCCTTTGAGAGGGTGATCCATCCGCTACTTTGTTCAGGAGACCGAGAGCTAAAACTCCCGGAGGAACTTAATTTCCTATTGAATTAGTGTTCCGATAAATGTAGATGTGGTGGTGGAAATCTAATAATTTAAATAAAATTATACCAGCCTCGGTCGACCCAAAAGACTGCTGTGGCGCATTGCAAAATCTCTTGCTCCTGGAAGCGTGATGTCCAACCTTTTCAATATCGCGTTTGGTGTGCCTCTTTCTGAGGTTCTATGTCGCGCAGGAATTCTTCTTTACTGGTTTTGCCTGGGTCAGGCGTCTATTTTTTCCTTTGATTCAATGTTAAGTGCTAGTTCTTTTGCCACTGTTGATATGGAGCAAAACTTGTTAGTGGCAAAGTTCCAAGCGTTTGGAATATTGCTCTTTTATGATAAAAAGATTTGTGAAGAAGCTATGTAAGAGCATATGCCTATTGCCAACTTATACCTTCATGCGGACAGGCACTTGCTCCAACCTAAAGGAAGACGACTTCGAAGGAAGAAACAAGACTTTGATCGATTCAAAGAATGAATTCGGTGCCAGCTGGCTCTTTAACAAAACTGCAGAAGAATGTGAATGCAATCCTTTGCTCGATCGTCATTGCGTGGATTGCACTAAGTTTGTATTTTTAATTATGTACAGATGATTTTACTGTTTAACATTAAAGTCTTTCCTAAAAAACGTTTGAAACAAACATTGAAAAACAAAAAACACCTTCTGTCATGAAGGCTAACTGAGAGATAGGAATATTGGGAGATATTTGTAAACTTGATGTATTTGGTTTTGTCTAAAATCTCGAGTGTTTTATGATAACTTCTTATTGGGAAATGGTACATCCAAGCATTCCTAAGCTCTACGCAAGATTGCTCTCGCAGTTTACTACAATGAAATGCAATTGTGCATTGGTATTCAATCAGACCTTCATAGGAGGTGTTGAAGATGATGCATGGTAAAGACAGCACGGTACAGAAGATTGACAATGTGATTGGTAGTTAGCGTATTTTTGCTAGCACCATTTTGTTTTTTGCTATCACCATTTTGTAGAGGTTGATTTTAAATCGACCCTTTCCCGATCGCAGTCGATTGGTTGGATCCGTGTTTTGTGGGGCGTGTTGCATCCAGTTGGAGAGTTTGATAAGCTTGCAAAATATGGATTTGTAGAGCATGGAGCTGGTGGGGTGAGTAATCCTGATGCGAGAAATTCTTTATGGCTTTTTGAACGGGCGTTTCGATCGAGGAATGTCAGGCGTAAGTGGTACGGGGAAGGCTTCAACTGAGTAGATGATTAGGACCTTGAACTCTGAGATTATTTGATCGCATGCCGTGTTTCCTCAAGTACAGCAGTGAGTTCCAGGATGCCAAAGAGGAACAAGTGGAGGTCTGTGAGGGTGGGTCATAGACAGCCTGCTGTGCGCGTTTATTTTCATGTATGTGGGATTCTAATTTGACCCTGTAAGTGTTTGGGACCAGACGCATGAGCATTAACTAAGGAAATTACCGAACTTCTGAACCAGATAAATGAGCAGCTTCAGCTCACACTCAAAGCAGTTAATCAGGGCAACTAGAGATGAAGCTTCATTTTGAGTTTGAGGTGGTTTTTGAATGTGCGACTCCGGTCAAGAATTATACCCAGGTACGTCAGTTATTTCTGAAATTGTGGATATACTATTGATGAAGTTTCTGTTTTCATTTTGTAACATTATTTCCTGATGTGGAACACTAAAAAGAACGTTTTGTTGAGGAAACGTTTTAAAGCGTAATTTGGCCGTTTATTTACTAACTGTGGCTAGATGTTCCGATAGACATTTCTCGGGCTGAACGTAGTTTGGAGCTGAGTGGGTTAGCACAACCACATCGACAAACATACACCGGATAGCTGTTTTTCTCCATACACATGATGGCAAGCTCCTAATGCCATATTGAAATTTTTGCAGTTTGAACAAAAAAGAAAGGGTCTTTTAAAAACAACGTAACATGGGAAAATATTTGGTGTTAAGTTATGCACCCGTTTCACCCGTTCCGAGGTTTCATTCTATAAAAACAAAAAGTTCGCAATAACATTCACTGGCTATTTTTGAAACAACGAATTCATCTCAAACGCGATGGAGTTTTTAATTAGGCATGATGTATTATTAGAATGGCGGCCATCGAAATCCACAGTGATACACAACCGTCCAACCCACTCACTTCGAATTCTTGCACCTTTTTTAGTTTCTATTTTGATGTTATTAAGAAAGAAAGGTCTGAGCTGTCTTTGCCAATTACAAGTCCTTTTTGTGTCCGTTATTGAAAAATAAAAACCTTGTAATTTTAATAAAAAATTCCACTCAGCCCATGTTCTACTTTGTGTTTGGCAGAACTCCGTTGCCTGACTTTTGCGTAAATTGCACTGACGGCGATAAGTGCGAAGAACTTGAAGGACCTATCTTTGAAGACTGCCATCATCTTGTGAATGCCTCATATTACTTTAGGGCTTGTCGACAGGACGCCAGAAGTACTGGAGAAGTAAGCCAACACTCAAAAGAAAATTGTTTTGTTCAAAACACTACTACATTTGCAGCAGTGCTTCAATAAAGCCGTGTACAGACATTGAGAATGGTACCGATGGGTTGCCAAAAATTTAAACGAATTTACAACCGAACAGTCATGATTTATAAAATTTCTGCTTTTGTTTTATTTATCTAGTGCGATCCTTGCTACTCTTCAGCAATCAAGGCTTACGCAGAGTTTTGTCAAGAAAACGGTGCTTGCATTGACTGGATAGATGCTTTGAACTGCTCAAGTGAGTTGACAGTTAAAAATTAAACGTTTCTTGGATTGTCACTGGTAGAATTCGTGAAATCATTGTGTTCTGATTTTTCAGAGCCAGTTTGTCCGGATGGGCTTGAATACCACGTGTGTAACAGAACCTGTGATGCTGAAAGGACTTGTGACACTTACGCTGATGATTGTTATAATGACAAACTTGTGAGTGGTTGCTTCTGCAAACCAGGTCTGGTGAGGAAACACATCGGATCAGACGAGTGCATTGAACCGAAATGTAAGTATTTTCAATCTGTTCTGTGTGTGCGATGAGGATGAAACAATACTTCACTGCCTGAACCAAAATTGTTTTTGAACCAATGTAAGTTTTAGGGACATATACACTATTTTATAGTATTGTTTGCTACTTTAAAAAAATAATTAGACAGACAATTTTTGTTTTCTGATTCATGCTGAAGCAGATGCTAAGAACAAACTGAATGACCTTTGATCAACTCGGCAGCCAATGTATTGGCAAAGCGCTCAGTCAAAAAATGTACTGAAGAAAAATGCATGCTGTTGAATGAGCATCCAAACTCAGGTCCAAATACAAGGATGTTCGCCAGTTTCAGCAGCCATTGAAAATTAGATTGACTTTTAGGATTTTTGCCAAGTGGTATTTTAAATAGTGTTACTGTTAGCCTTTAGCGTGTTGCAATAACTTGTGTGAATTTTGTCGAATTTCTTGTACGAGGTTCAGGTTAGGATTTGAGTTGTTTATGATGAAAAATACAATCTACCGTTTGAAAATTTTGACCGGTTTACGTTTGAACAAACAAGTCATTGATGCTGCCATGAAGTGTTTAATATCACGCTATATTGCAATCAAGGATGTTTAGAAAATGCGTTTGGAGCTTTTATTGGTAATTGTGCATGATTTGCTTCGTAGATCTTTCTTCAAAGTATGACATTTTTTCTATCAACTCACAACAAAAAATTGATTATCTCAGCGCGCAAATAAATTTTTCTTAACAAGCCAATACCAACTGTTGAACCCACAAACGTAGATAAAAACCCAAACTTATTTCATTCACACTTTGAAATCTCGTAAAAAATTGGGGAATTTGTTGCACAGAAAAAATATTACATTTTTATCAATTCATCAAAAATTAAGTGTCAACATCTTGTAAATGGTTTTTGTACGAAGCCTTTTTTTATATTACTAATTGCAATTTCATAAAGGTATCTTATGGAAATTTGGATTAACAGAACAACTCTTAATGTACGTGTTTCAATTAATTATTTTTTATGTAAAAATCTAGCGGTATTAATTTTAAAATATTGTTTTTATGTGGTGCTTTGTAACGTAGTTGGATGAACTGGACGACTTTTTGGTAGTTACAACTGCAATGCACTGAATCGTTGATTGATAGTTATCTGTGCTAAAACCAAAAAGCAAAATTTAATGTTTAAAATAATATTCTTAATTTCAGGTTGCAGTTGTCCACCGGATCCGACGTGTCCACCCGAACAAGTGCTGGTGGTTAACCTAGAAGATGAAGGATCATGTTGTCCACAAAAAAACTGCGAATGCCCTTCAAGAAATGATACTCTGTTTTGCGAATCCCCCGAAAAACTTAAATACACGAATCACACTTGTCCGCAGCCGTACTGCATTTGTGAGTGTCCTCCCATTCTGACCAACTGCACTGCCAAGCCGGGATGCCAATTGAAAGGTACTTCAGTGTCACGTAAAACAATTACTTACAAAAGTCAATATCCGGTTATTAAAGTTTGAGAACCGCCACCCTAAGATATCCTGTTATGGGATTACCGAACGATAAAGCAGTCAAATTTATATTAGTGAATTAACAGAGACGATTGACAACCAACTTCATCTATGCAACAGTGACCTTTGATAGTGCCGTGACGCTTATGCTCAAAACGGCCAAGTAAGTTGTACTACTCAGGAATACAAAACAGTGAATAGTCCAAAGGAGAAGTTTAGTATTATTGCTTTAGAGCGGACAATTTTCAAACTGTTCATCACTCATAATTTTTTGTATTTTTTGTCAGTTGACGGACCCCATTTTGAGAACCTGTGTCTTGGGGGATTTAATCATCCTGAAACAACACAGTTTAAGGCTCGGTACTCCCATCAGAAAATCATACAATTTATTTTCTTTGTGTGGTGATAGACTGGGAAAGCAAGGAACATACAAAAACCCATTAACACACTTTAACTGAAAAAAGCAAACAAGTCAGTCAGATTCTAAGATATCAGTCTGAAAAGTTAGAATCTTTTTCAATAAAATCATATTGTTCAATATGTGTGTTTGTTTGTAATCAACGTAGTTGTTTCACCCTCTTATACAATTGTTTCTTGGGGAGCATTAAAAACGGTTATCTCTGTTTTGTGTTTGATGCGGTCCAGCTTCCAAAAACATTATTTCCACATGAGTAAAAGAGCAACTATAGTATTTCTGTGTCCAATAGGAATGCATAACAATCTGTTTTGTAAACCTTTCTCGGCAGAAAAATAGGAAAATAACAATCATTGTAAAATCTGGGAAAATTTCGTTCAAGGTAAATTAAGTTTTCTTTTTTGGCCATGTTTCTTTTACTTCGCTACAGGACAACAAACGTTATTCCCTTTCTGTTTTTGAAATTTTTATTTCGCAACCAAAGCAAGAAATAATAAAAACTTTGATTGACAAACGTGATTTTAAGCGGTAGCCACGCAAATTCTCGAAATTTTTTTCAACACACGTCTTTCATTGGCCTTAGCGCATAAATGTGCAAATGTAGGCCCTATTGTTTTACGCTACCGACCGCGCAAAACACTTGAACAACTTCTGTTCAAAAATCCGAATTTGTGGATATTATTGCTGCCGCGGAAGTCTGTTCAGAAGCACGCCGGATGTAGGTAATAGTTTTAATATGTGTTTATAAAATGACACGTATACTATGACTACCGTATAACGGGTTGGAAGTAACTACGAATATCAATATAGTACAATTTTAATTGTTTAAATGTTTTGTTCATTCACTTTCAAACCCGCTTTTTCTCTGAGGAAGGCCACTAGGGCAGAGGCATTAAGCACACTCGAAATACCTCATGGTCTTCAGCTATCGAAGATGGTTCTGCTAACTACACACCAAGATGGGACCAATCAAAGTCTGAGATGTAATCACATCACCTTGTCTTCGGTTGATCTCTGGGCCGCTTAACTGTGAGTGTAACCAGCAAGACTTATCTCGCCAATATTTCCTGGGACATTGTCGTCACATGACCGAACCAACGTAACCTATATCAGCGCTTCTCAAACGTTTTTGTTCTGCGACCCCATTTAAAACAGGGTTTTTATACGAGTCGTTAATGGATAGCCTAGATGTTAATGATAGGTGTGAACGTCCCAATACAAATCTCAAGAGGCATTTTTGTCTGTGGCGAAATCATACAATCCTACCACGAAGGTGACTATACAATAATAAAACTACCACGTAATGGAAACAGTAAGGCAAAAAGATTAACTTTTATAAAGTGAATTGTTTTTTGTTGTCAAGTACAACTAATGGGATGAATGCAGTTGAGGTTTTTATACAGGTCATCCATTGGTAGATTGATGCAAAACTACACACGACGAAGGACATTTTCAACATTTTTCAAAAAAGATCGGATTTGGATTTGACCACTATCAATTTTGAGAATGCCTCTTCACATACAAACATGTCGTGCAAAAAAGGCCAAGAGTTTACGCATGGCTAGATCAGAAATCACTGGGTATTCATTTCTTGATCTTATCCAAAATGACAAACGTTGTTTTGAAAATTCCAGTTGCAAACTTATGTCAAACTCCGAAAACTCCTTCAAGGCGTGGAAGGCATTTCGCCACCTAAAATTTCAATTTTGTATGGTCTGTGGATCCAACTTTTCCTGAATCAAAGTGCTAAGTGCTTCTGAAACTGTGTATCAAGCTTTTAACTTTAGTCAAAAACTATGCAGTGTTCTCTCAAAGCAGAGAGCCTAGCCCCTAGCTAGACATGAGAGTTCTAAACACAAGCATGCCTTCATGTCGGAATGAATGCAACAAGGTCAGTGTTGGTCATTACGTTAAAACCATCATGGTGTGGACAGGTGTGTAGTGAGGTGGGAACGCGTTACCACACCTTTTGCATCGCAACGTTTCTTGAAGGTTTAGATTACATCAAAACATGGCTGCGATCTCACAGATGTGCTATAGCGACACGCAGATTCGCACTGCTAGTCAAAAGTCTACAGTGAAACAGGAAGATCCATCGTCGAAATTCTTGTAGGCGAATGCTCACTTTATGCAAACTATTTAGCGCAATATTTTTTTTATTTGGCCGTTCCCACACCTCATTTTTAATACTACACCCCTGGATGTGTAACAACGCATAACTTGTTGTGCACGGTTAATTGAATATTATCTTTTCATAGCTCAGGCAGACATTCTAGTAAACAAGTAACAACAGGAAGCATGTTATCTCCCCTTTAACTGCAGTACAAATACATTCACTGGAGACCTACTTTTAGTTTTCTTGTAAAGTTTACAAATACGTTTGTATTTGATATTTCAATCCAATTTTTTGCGACCCCGTTTGGGGTCGCGACCCATAGTTTGAGAAGCCCTGATCTAGATCACTCTATTCGGAAAAGACGTTGGCCTACATTCAGGGCTTGACAAAGTACTGTGCACTTTTTCGCGGTGTCAAGCCAGGAACTTCGGAAAAATCAGTTCGTCTGACGCAGAATTGCGTTAGGTTTATCCACCCATGTATCAATCTATCAACCTGAGACACTTGAACTTCTCCAGATGAAGCAGTGTAATGCCACGTAATTTCAACATACATTGCCTTGCGTTGAAAAGCAATCAATTGCATGCTGAAGACCCTGTTATGAGGATGTAAGCAGAATTAAACCGTCTGAAAAGACAAACGATTGATCCTGCAACCTCCAACAGCGACACCACCGTCGACTCGGCTGTGACTGTCTACCCATTTCAAATAGTTAAGTGAAGAGAAGTGGTGACAGCACACACACTTGTCAGAATCCAGCACACATGTGGAACAATTGTAATTTAACTCCGCCGACACGGAAGCAAACTTCTGAGCAGACATACAATGACTTGACGGCCAGTACAGGAGGCTGTCAACACCGCAGTCCCGCAACTCTCACCAGGAATTTGGTCGTATTGCTTTTTCGAGGTCAGCAAAACGTACGCAGCCCTTGATATTCTCCCAATATTTGTCGAAAATATGGTGCAAAGTGGCATTTTGGTCTTTAGTGCAGCGGGCAGCATGAAAACCGCTCTGGGTATCATCCAGCTTTGGCTCAATTTTTTTCGGGGTTCTTTTACAAGAGACATGACATACACTTTTCCAGGAAGTTCAAAGAGAAAAATGTCCCGGTAGTTAGTGCATTCATTCATGTATCCTTTTTTGTATATGGGATTTATCACCCCAGTTTGCCAATCTTCGATGCCCTTCCGCAACACCAGGCCACTACACATACACGAGTCAGCCCAAGGACTCTGTTCACGACAGAGTTTTTCAGGTCGCATTTCTTTGCAACCTGCAGCCTTCCCCGCTTTCGTTTTTTTTGAGAGAGAGGAGGACCACGGCTGCAGTGATGGTATTTTCTCCCAATTTACTTCCCCTGTGTCTGATGGTGTGAGATTGATTGGGTTAGAAACTTTTGAAATACTTTCTCCATCTTGCAAGTATGTCCTGCTCATTGCTGAGTAAGACATCATTTGGTCTTTGATGGATCTAGCAGTATGAGATCTTTTACCGTGAAGGCACCAGATGATGGGCGTCCGCAGAAATTTTTCCAGGGGGAGGGGAAAAGTCAACATTTTGCTTATCTGTTTCAGGTTGTTGGCGATGCAACGCAAATAGACGTGTACAAAAAAGAAAATGTTCAATGTTACCGTAACAGTTGCATGCAGTGTTTCCCTTGTAAGAAAATTTTACAGTGAGCAAATGTTTATTTTAGTGAGCATGGATTTTTTAAGACTGAGTTAGCAGAGTCCTAAATGAATTATAACTTTGTCAATTTTTGGAATAAAGCGTAAAAACGTATGAAATTACGAACAAACTACACATTTAATTCAAATAGCTTCTCCGTGGTTTCGTGCTTTTCCAATGATTTGGAATGCTGCAAGTGCGCGAGATGAGATTGCCCTACGCAAATGGTCTGGTTTTACTGCGCATTTGCGCACTTTTGGAGGGAGCATTGGCTGTAAAAATACATTTTGTTGGCAGCAGTGGTACTTTTTCACTCATGTTTCTTTACACATAGTATAAACCAGGGTAGGGCAAACTTATTCGATAGAAGAGTCATATGCATAAACCAAAAACACCAGCGAGCCTCAAAACCAGTTTGTAGTGTCAATACAAAAATGGCAAAGAATGTAAGTGTTGCATCAATTGATATACAGTAATTTGTCAGTCTTAAGTTTTAGTTTGATTTTCTAGTGCCCGAAAATCTGGACAGTACGTTTCTTAAAGCTGTGCAAATCAATTCTCCCAAGTGTTCATTTTTCGATGTTGCACGATGGTTTGATGTTACGAACTTCATTACAGAGAAAAAAAATCACAGCAATATGTTGAGCTATACGCAGAAATGGGTTATACACTGGTATTTTAAATTCTGGGTATTGACTTTCTGGAACCTATCGCCAGAAATTACGTGTAGAGTGGCATTGACTAAAGTTTGTTTTGAGCCAAATTTTTTTGCATTTCGGTTAGTTTTATTTCTACAGCAGACAAGTATGTTACAAACGATTAGCGAACTGGACAGATACATTAACATTGAATGGATTTACAAGGAATGCAAAGCATTGTTTTAACTCTTGGAAATGGTCCAATCTGGCTTGGAACTTATCCAATAGTCTTACATTTTATTTTAGTATTTTTCCACTTTGTGGTGTGCAATTGCCTCTTCGCGAAAAACATTCGTTCTCATTCTGACACTGGGAAAATGAAAGAAAGCTTTCAACGATGTGTGTCTTGAAAAATTTTTGTTTTCTTTTGGGAACTAAATTAGCCTTACTTGTGATTTAGGTTCACTGTCTTTGCTATCAAATCGCGCAGACTCCTTGGTGACCAGTGTTTCCTCTAAGGTGCGCAAATGCGCAGAACCACCAGAATATTTGCGCAATGAAATCTTATTCTTGCGCACTTGCAACATTCAAATTTGATATCGTATATACATCGCATAGCCCTGTCGAAGCGTTTCACTGGTTGTGTGTCTACATGGTTTTGAAATTGCATGCGCACTAGAACAAGCATTTGCTCAATGGAAAATTTTCTTACAGGGACACTGCTGGTGACTAACTTCACGAACTTGTGTAAACAGATTTTGAGAAATGAAACAAACGTTAAATATGAGGCAACAAATCTCTATCAATTTGAGATACTGCTTATTCATCTAGAAGAGCCACACAAAATATGTCGGCGACCGGCAATTCGCCCACCACTGGTATAAACCTACATAGCCTACCGCTATCAGCAGTCGCTGTTACTACATTACCTGCCAAGATGTTTACGTTCAATAGCTACATGCGGCAAAACGCATACTACCGTGACTTGAAGTGCATCTTCGAAAATTTGTTGCCATGTTAATGTTACGCAACAAAGGCCAATAGCAAAACAATTCGCTCACGAGTTTCGTAACCTGCCTCTGCAGGCAAAGAAGCGGATTTATGGAACTGCAAGCTCATAACTGCATGTTACCTGACTCTTGTGCAGTGTGAGTGTCACATCGGCACATAAACTGTCATTGCAAAAATTAATCCAACTAATCAGAATTAAACAGCTGATTTCACGTTTTCCAAAAGTTTTGCCTTCTTAGTCCCAATTTCCACGGGGGCAAATGCCCGTTTTGCCCCCCCCCCTACGGACGCCATGCACCAGATGGTTTGCCTTAACATTTGTTGGATTGCCAGCAAATGGAATCCAGTAAACCAGTTCATTGTTGAATTTTCCACTGTGATGGCTGCAGACTTTCGTGCCTCGAAGTACGGCGAACGGAAGGAAGATTTGGTTTTGTTCTGAAGCCATATGTCTTACGGGCTACGTTTTTGCTTGAATAGCATCTTTCACCTGTTGGTTGCACTATGGTGTTACTTTTTTGCCATTATCCATTACAGCGTGTTGTTTCCGCGTGCATCCCGCGCAGCATATGGAGCTAAAATTGTCATTTCACCCCCGCCTCCGCTGAGCATTCTGGGAATTCTCAGAATGGGGCCGATACGCTGTCTGCAAAGGTATTTCTTACATTCTTGTTCACCAGGGTCTCCCATTTTATGCGGTAGGACGTCCTAATCCTGTACGTTTGTGTAGATCTTGTTGATTTTTCCAGCCTTAAATGCAAAGCACCTCGGTAATATTGCTTTTTTGACACGATCATCCAACAATGATTAGAACAAGTCTGCTGAAACTATGCAGAAATCAATGAGTTATCGTTTATCCAACGAATCACTGCACCAGGTATACTTGTGCACATCTCTGCGTTGGAAGAAAGTGTTCAATATGCTCAGTGAATTGTTACAGCAGAGTTTCAGTAGGAACCATGCGTTATAATTTACGTCAGCATCACCATGTTGCCGAATCGCAACCTTTCATACCTCGACAACATTCCCAAAGACTCCTGTAATGATTGTCAAAATTTGGTTTTCAGCCTTGCGCAGGCCATCAGGAGTTTTTTTGCAAATTCCGGGTACAATGTACCGGATTTTGAAGCGTATACCTGCATCAAACACGGGGATCCGAATAACAACTTCAATCTCAGCAGTGCACGCCCTTTTTCCTAGATGAGGAGTGGGGAACCTGCGGCCCGCGCACTCCCGTTGCCACGGGGCTTTGGTGGGCTTAGTCCCTACAGACAAAGCTCCAAGGCCCCCAAATTGAAATATGAAACACTAAATCAGTGGAATTTTTTGTCAAATTTGAATGTCAAGCCCCTCCTGCACAAACTTAAAACCCCCTTAATCACGGCTCTCTGGCGACGGTTCTGGGCTCGCGTGAACAACTAACATAGTCCGCATCAAAATTTTTGTTACCCAAGTTAGAACACATCGGGTCAAAACGAAACTCCATAAGAAGCAGATATGTAGGCAAAAGCAAGAGAAGTCGCTCACTCATTGACGTAGTTTTCTCTCGGTATTTTGTTTTGGAAGATAAAGGCAATGGCCCGCCAACGATATTCCACAATTTATGCCGCCCGTGATAGTAAACAGATTCCCCATCGCTGTCCTAGAGGATCCATTCATCAACACAACTTGCCGCCTGCAGGGCTTACAAGAATCCTCGTCCCAAACTTTGCTGGCTCAAAGTCGGTGTAGAAACGTTTCCATCTATCAGTCATCTCAATAGGTTTAGAGCACTGATATGCAACGTAGGCGAAATCTCCCCCTGGGGAGCAAATTTATGCATTAAGGGGGCGATTTCAGTTTGCAAGGGTCCGATTTCTGAAGGTTAGAATATACTAAAATTATGAATGATTCCAAAAATGAAAACTGTATTTGCCACTTTGGAACCAATTCATTTGATGCACTTCCGACTCCATGTTTCGTAAAAAAGGTTATAAAACGCAAGATATAGGACTGATGATATAACAATCAAACTAGCATAGTCCTGTGTAACGCATTACTCTACCAACCATCCAAGGCCACGGAGAGTGTTACTGGTTGGGAGGTAAGCACTGCGGTTCTGATGAATTTTCAGGTATACTGTTAAGCCTACTGTCAAAAATAAGATAAAAATGTAAGGAAACTGTTGCAATAGATAGTTTGGTAGTGTGTTGACCTATTCGTTGCATAAGCAGTGTCAAAAAAGCGACATCAAGCAGTGACATTTTCAAGTCTCCAGGCATGTCAACACGCGCGGAATTTTGGACTTTTCTCGCATACATTAGTATGCATTGGTTCATTTTATTATATTTACGTTGGTTGAAAGCAACCAACGCTTATATAGCTATCAGAAAATACTTAATCGACCGAACGCCATTTCTTAAAGGCGAAAAACATCAGTTTCTTTGAATATACTACAAATGGTCCAACAATCATAACATTGTTACCACTGAATCACCACAGCGAATTTCGCTGCGATTAAGAATATTAATAAAAAGTTGTGATTAAAGCTTAGCCTAATTGTTTCTTCCCGTGAACTGACACAAATCCCCCCAACTGTATGTGTTATTATCAGGGCCGGCCCTAGCAGGTGCGGGACCCAATGCAAGACCTAAGCGCGGGGTCCTTCTGAGCAGTGGTTTTATTACGTCATCGTGTTCAGTCAACCATACCATACGACAGACCCGCAACTAGGGGAAGCAGGGGGGCTAAGCCCGGAAAAAAGTTTCGTTCCCCCTGGAAAATGTGTTGGATATAGTTGTTGGACATAGTTCAAAAAATTTGGGCTCCTCTCAGAAAACACTTCACCCCAAAGTGGCTCAAGCTGGTTACGGGCCTGCTATACGACCATGGTAGAGCGCAGATGTAAAGCCTTAGCACGAGAACTGGACACGTTTGTTAACGTTCGATAATAGAGAACATTTATCGTTCGTTCTAAGAGAGCATTATTTGTTAGCAACGAGATTTATAAGCCGTTTCCACTGAATTCACGAGCGAAAGGGGTATCAAGAAAAAATGAACAATCTACCTAAACACCATGGCGCGGGGCCCCCAGAGGCGCGGGGTCCAATGCAGCTGCATCGGCTTAAGGCCGGCCCTGGTTATTATTAGCAAAATTGCCTTGGAACAAGACTTCCAATAGTCTTCGGTAGAGCATTGCCAAAACATTGCTTCGTATGCAAAACACGTCATAGTCCGTTGTCATGTGTTTTATTAACTTTGGTTCGCAACTTGAGTAAAACAGTGGAACTAAGTGTCTTCTATTAAAATATACGTGAAAAATGACTGTTATGAGACGATTTACGTGGCAATTAACGGCTAACAAATATAATTACAGTTAGCCGTAGGTTGTAAAACGTGCTTATCATGTTTTTCAGTCAGTTCGGGTGTTATATACTGTGCTTGTAGGTATAGCTGTACAGTGTTCTTCTGATTAATGACACAGTATATCAGTACAGTAGGCTAGGAAAGGGATAACTTATACTAGCAAGCAAGTCCAGCCTCCCGATCTTGGCTAAACTAAAATTTCCAAAAAATCGTTTCCGTGGCCTGTAGATTAAGTTTGCTAAAAAGTCTTTCTGCTGTGTAAATAACGCCAAAAGTTGGATTGCGTAGAAAGTGACTTAGTGATGTGCCATTTTGCCAGTTGACTAACATAAGCGAATGCGATTCCACATCCAGGATCATTTCATCGACTACCAAAGCGATGATGAAGCCTGTGCCATATGTTATTATCACGGATGGTCAGACGTTTGGATCAACTGCAGTGAGGGTTTTCCAGACGTTTTAGTGAAAGTTAAGCTAATATTACTAATGAAGTTTCCCACGAAATATGTTGCTGAGCAAGTTTCAACCAAGTAACTGCACATGCTTAAAAAATACCGCAATCGTCTTGACATGAACAAAACCGGTGGAAATGCCATATAACCTTAAGCTGACCAATTTGCAAACTGCTTTAAAAAACTTGCAGATAAAAACCCAGGGGAAAGGTTCGCAGCAGTTGGAACAAGGACTGTGGAGCCGAAACTCAAATTTCGGGCTAAGGCACCAGCTCCAGGCATTTAAAATCTTTGGCTGAGGCTCTAACCTCTAAAAGTTTTTGGCTCCGTCTCTAGAACTTTTGATCCATTAAAAACTAAAAACCATCGCATTATGTGTACAACTGGCTTGCTATACAAAATATGTCTGTTGAATGGGAACTCAAATTTCAGGCTCCAGCTCCACAATAAAATTTTTTTAGCTCCGGCTCCTGGCTCCAGCTCCACTGTTTTTGGAAATCAATAACATTATTCCTACAACTGCAATTGCATTCGTTTTGTTTGTTCGTTTTTTGTGCTAACTGAACTGCCCCTTTGTTTCATAAGCATTGATATATTTTCAAATCAAAATAATATTTTTGCCAACACTAAAATCATAAGGGGGCCGGGGCGATTTCGAAGCAAAGTTTCTGTAGGGGGGCGATTGAACAAAAAAGGTTGAAGACCACTGGGCTAGTCTCGACGCTTATTCAAGCTAACAAGGTCCAGGAATAGCATTTGGGCTCCTCGACTAGTTTGTGTTTTTTTCGTGTGAGTCATGAGATGGTCCAGTTTCCAATGACGAGATTGCTATTTACAAGGGGCTTTCAGTTCTCCCACAAAAAATCGCTATGCACTGCTCACATTCGCCTCCCCCGATGCAAAGCGGGTGCTATGTGGGACATCCAGCTTGGATAGCAGGTGGTTGAGAAAAGTTTTCGGACGGGCTCCTGTGTCAAAACTCCAGAGCGGTTCTTGGCCACGTGCCTGACAACCGATGCGCAATGGCATTGATTAATTTTACGCATATCATGGTAGAAATTGTCTAAATTATACTGTAGAACAAAATGGACGCGCCATTTGCGCTGCAAATATCAAGGGAAACCAAGGGAAGGTGCCCCTTTGGGCACATTTAAGTAAGAGAGGCCATGTGCAATGGCAAATGTGCAGAAATCGTTTCAGTTGAAACGGGGAGACTGCGTATTGCACTATTACTTCTCTGAGAGAGGCCATGTGCAATTGCAATTGTGCAGAAATCATTTCAGATGAAAGGGGAGGATACATATTGCATTGCTACTTTTTTGTAGGGGCAGGTTGGATGGTGTGTTTGATATGCTTTTAACTTCGCTTTTTTATGAAGGATTGAATAACTTTTTGTTAAAATGTAACATTTTTTTCTTTACGATGCAAATCAGCGATTTATTCAGTTTGTTGCAAGAAGCATGTCTGTAAGCGTTAGGTTGTAGGTGTTTTTATGTTCGCAGAGACTAGATCCGTGTACTCAGTTACAACCAACCCTACATCTTGGTGTAAATCGCAGTCAACATTTTTTTCATTTCAAGTTTTGTGAAATTCTGAATTACAAGTAATTATTTTTTTAATTCGAAGATTTATAAAACTTGACGATATCAAAAATGAGTAGTGTTTGACGTCTTCACGCTGAGTAATGACAATTCGTTTTTCATTCCTTTACAAGGAGACCATTGCTTTTGAAAGTCAGTTATGACTATTACCTACACAAAAAGTAATTTTTTCATTTGCAGCGTTCACAGCCTAATCAAACTCATTTGACGCTTGAAAAGATCTGGGAAATAATTCCACTTTACTTTACAGTTTATTACGTTGCATTTACGCTGGCGCATCATCTAATTTGCTTTAAAAAGTTGTAGTAACGAACGTCGCGTGGTTGTTCACACAGTTACCGAAAAAGATGTCTGTGGATGTCCAAACAAAACCGAATGTCAGTGCAACCCAGAGCTTTGTCCCAAAGCATCAGTCTGCCCCAACTGCACCACGGCTGTTCCTGAATTTAAGAACATGTCGGTTGCTGAAGCCTGTGAAGGTTGCTGCCCGACCTATCGGTGCGTTCAAAAAAGTTGTCCTAAATTCAACAAGGAAGGGTACATTCGGGATCCAAATTCTAGTGATTGTTGTCCCAAGTGGATATGCGACTCATGTGTGATCCGTGACGGAACCATAAAACAGGTAAGCAAAGAGGGTGCACCACTGGTTTTCGGTGTTTGGAGAAAACAAAAAACTAATGCAAGGGCCAAACAAGTAAATGTTCTCCATTCCGACGTAGTTAAGCAACAATTTCTGTAGAAACAGAGAGGCAAAAAATTTCCCCAGTGTTTGTCAAAGTCGCTTCAATTTTTTAGCGGCTGACGTAAAACAGGAAAACAGGTGGTCATTTGTTCCTATTACAAACCAGTGCATGCCCCAAAGACAGTAATTTCACCATGACGCTACCGTTATGCATCACGTGAGGATATGGAACCACCCTTACCCTACAAGGCGTAACTAAACCAAATTGTGTTGCATATCATATCGCAGGCTTTCAAGGTCAGTCTGCGCGTTTGTGTGTCAAGGCAACATCAGCCCAGGGCAGTGAACAGATTCACGTTCGGTTCTGAACTTGTTCTCAGCTTTCAGTAACAGCAACAGTCTTCAGCTATATTTTATGGCAGTTGTGGTTTTACTCTCAAAAAGTTGTCCGCAAATTTTCTAAACCTTGTGTTTGAATTAGGTCTACTTTGAAATGTAGCAGTTAGAATAAACTGAAAGATCCTTTGACTATTTTTCCAATGTAAACAGAGAGGATCCACCTGGAACGAAACAGTCAATGGTTGCGTGATTGAATACATGTGCAGCAATCAAAAACTGGATGACGGATGCTACAAAGTGACAACTACAGACGATCCAAGGCCTCGATGTAAAAATGAGAACGAGTTCGCGGACGAATGTGCTGATGATCAAATCACAGTACCAACATATTCCAGCGACCCGTGCTGTATGAATTACACGTGCAGTAAGTACTGTAAAGTCGTCCACAATGCAGATTGCTTGTTTGGAGATAGGTTGATGTTATATAAAGTAACATTTCAAATAACACGTGGAGTACCCAACGCAGAAATCCGTACCGGTTTTATTACTTGATGATGTGCTTCAGCAAGTAATTACGTATGAGTGCCTGGTGAGATGAAAATGCTCAGCTGTTGAGCATAAACGTGAATCAAATAAATTTTTTCAAAACATGTTCATATATGCAAAGCATTTTAAAAGGTTTTAAATATTTGACATATTTTTCAAACAAAGCAGTACTTTTCTGATTGCATTATCAGCTTCAGTCCTTTATATTCATAATTATGCTAGGTTTGGCGTGGTTTTGTAAATCTGAAAGGTTCTGTCCTAAAAAATAAAGTGATGAGATAAAGACAACATATCACCACAATACGATTCTACATATACTTGTTCAACTCCTTGCTTTGCAGCATGCCCAAACACGACAGTCGCACCACCGGTGAAATGCAAGTACCCAGGAGAAGTTCTTGTGGAGGTTTCTGGATCAAACAACCTTCGGTGTACGCCTGAACAAACGTGCGAATGCAGTACTGACATAAAACGTCTTCAAACCGCATGCAAACAATACAACGAAACAGCGCATAATTGCACGCAAAGCGATAGACAAGTGGTTGTGGTGACAGAAGCCGGAACCGATCCAGATGACCCTTGTTGTCCATCGTATGACTGTGAATGTCAAGCGTGCCAAGACAGACCTGTCAACTGTTCCAATGGCTACAAACTGGAAGACCATAAAAAAGTCGGTGATTGTTGTCCCAATTGGACATGCGTGTGCGACGTTTGTTTTCACGAAGGCAAAGTAATTAATCGTGGTGCCTCTTTCGAAGTGTATGACAGTCTAGGATGCAACTCGACTTTTGTTTGCACCGCTGAGATTTCCGAGACAGACTCGTGTTTCCGAGTAAGCAAAACGTGGAGTGAACGAGACGCGTGTGAAACAGAAAGCGATTTTAAGCAAAGAAAGTGCAACCTAACCTTCGAACACGTTGTTCGCGTGACATACAACGAAAGCCAGGAGGATCCCAACTTGTGCTGTGAAGAGTACGAATGCGTTTGCAACAATATCACGTATCTCCAAGATCTGGGCCTCTGCCTGGAAGAAGCTGAATGCTCTTCGGTCGGATGCGAACCTCACTCGACAGAGAAATGCGGCTGCATCACCTCCAGTCATTGCGGTAAGATAACCACTTATGATAAGTTAGGCAAAGATTCTAGATTAGAGAAAGGCAGTATTGCATTTTTTTAAATTTCTTTTTATTCCAGCTTGCAATCCCAGCAAGTGTCCCTCAGGCCCGAACTGTACTGATTGCTACGAAATGA
>JGI24159J19872_10001359_pt1 | contig 26634 bp, 18 predicted proteins | sample Ectturendosymbi4_FD_19872 | JGI IMG/M metagenome (IMG submission 19872)
GACTTGTACAATATAGATACACCTGACATGAATGAATCACAGTCATGATCCTTGCCTTCGCTGAATTTTCTTAGTGCTAATTTAACTTGGCTTGATATTTACAACTGATTGTCTCTTTTGAATTCTTGCCTTGACAGTGGCGAAACACGATACAACCTCAACAATTGATGCTTTTGACTTCTCGGTATTCTGATCTTGCTCAATAAAAGCAACCACATATGATTGAAAATGACTTAGTGTGAACAGAATTCGCTCAAAAAATTTCCAAAAAAACGTTTTAGGACAACAGTTGGCTTGTCATGAAGTATGAATTTGAAGCTGGGTACAATTGAAGCATACTTGGCAAGCTGCGATAAAGTGATAGCCACCTGGTTACGCTAAAAAAATAGGTTTGTGGCACTCAGTATCCAGAAAGTCGCAACAGCCTTTTCACTCTTCTTTGTAAACTGTGCAAATGCAACCACACGTTATTTACTCAGCCTCAAAATAATTTAGTTTGTGATCGCGCGGCGCGAGTGCTCGACTGCATTTTTGCACCCCTAGATTCGCTATAATTACTAGAAAGTAAAACTACTACACTAAGCTATGTACAATACACTGATCACCGTATCACGGTTCATCAGCAAAGCTAGTAGTACAGTATAATGGCATCAGCAGTCCGCACTCCAATGTCAAGGTCATTGAGATACTGAAAAAAGATTTACCACTGTTATGTAACGATTAATGTGAAAGCACTCCCGCCTTTTCAGCCGAGAATTAACTCAACCAAAACATAGAATAATTAGACAACTTGCAGGCCCTCCCATAAACTAAGCTACGCCACCATCTCGTATCATGTTGCAGTTGAGTGAGGACAGCTTACTGTATGCAAAAACAATATATCATCGCCAGTGACGCAGATGACGGGAGGCAGAAGGCTGAAATGCCCCCCTTGGCAATTTAATGTGAAAACCGGATCGCCACCTTAAGTGATAGTTCGGTTTTAATATTCGCTTGGTTTTCAGTAGGTTGTTTGTTTTTGCATTATTCGGATTATTTTCCGGTGATTTAAGGTTTTAGCATAGCTATCCGCATCCGGATACACCATCGTTTCTCAAGTTTTTTTGCGAGTGTTGGCTAGTGGGCCCTGTGCAGTGGCCAGTGGGCCCCTTTTAGCTAAGTGTTCTACCCTGACTCAATACTCTAGTTACGCCACTAGGACATTTTCGAATGTCCTCAGAGAATATTTCATTTCTCATGAAAAAAGTGGACATGTACTACAAAAAGAGGACGTATTGTAGCCATACCTAGCAATGCTACTCATAAGTGGCCTTTGCAAATCTAAGTAAAGCAGACGAAAAATCCACCAGAAATGAGTAGAGACGTAAGCTAACGTGTTCTACGTGGCTTGGCCTTGAATTCACTAGATTCAGATACCTGAACGACTTTCAGGAAACCGATGAGCGTAATAGTTGTTTCGTCACAATATCAAGTATTCTTCAGGTGAAATACTGCTGTTTGGCCGACCGATAAATTGATAGCGTCTACAAACAAACTTTTCTCGCTAAAAACGACTAAGTGACACGCATTTGTCGCACATATGGCTAAAGACATGAACATGGAGGGCCCTGGTCCCGGGCCTCCCTAAATCCGGCGCTGGGGGTTTCAACAGGAACAAGAACAAAAACTTGGCGAAGAATTCGCAATGGCTTGGCGATGCTTGCATCGTCAGATCTCCCGTGCGTGCTGTAGGTTAGTTCAAGTTTGCTGAGCTTCATTCAGGCAGACTACTGCACTCCAGCGCCCAGCTACTTTTAATTAAACGAGTGTGAGGTGGAATGCACGAAACACAGCTAACTTTCGTCGAGAATTCGAAATTTGCTACGCAGATGTGTATACGCTACGCGGATGTTTTAAAAAAAATACTCGAGGGTCAAACAGCTTTTTAAAAAATTCTGTCTCAATTCTAATTTTTGTATACGATACTAACACGACTTTTTGTATTTCCAGTCTCACACTTCTTACTCAAACAAATTCATCCTCAGGGTTATCGACAATCCCATGTTGCAGACGGAAAGTTAGGTTAGACCCATCGACGATGGACGCGCCTTCTCTCCATCAGCATTCTCACGGCGGCGATTATAGAAATATGGTAATGGCGATATATGTTGGCTTAATAAAAAATCAACTTCTTCAATTTCAGTATAATTACTTACATTACAATGTTACATCTGGTTTCTTCTTTTCCTTTAAACACCAGAGGGAGGATTCGCCGGAAATGAGCAATATGTGAAATGCGATGTTCGAAGGGCTGACGATCACCAAACAACCCAACTGATTGGAACAGTGGAAACGCGTACGCCTTTTTTCATGTAACCTGGATTCGATCTCATGATAGTGATTCCTAAAGAGGGAACTGACACGTGCGCGAGTCAAGCAACTCACGGATGATATCTGAAGGTTAAGTGTGAGGCAAAGCATTGTCCTGCGGTCCATTAATCAGAACTTCGCTATGTCGTTGGTGCCTTGACTGCTGGCTGCTAATTTACTGGCATATTCGTGTTATTCTTTTCTTGTTCCTTAGTATGGTACAGACTTCTGTAAAAGTTGCTTGCGTGCTCACATATAATAGAACTGAAGTCGTCATGCAGCACATTTGTCCATTCAAGGTGTATCGGTAGAACCTGCCATACTTTACAAGTAAAAATGGTCTGAACTTGCACAGCCAAAAGAACGAGATTGAATGTCGAAGATTCGTTTTAATTGCTGAAAAATCATAAATACGGAAACAAGTTTTAAGGACCGGAAAGCTCCTGAACAACCCAAGCGTAACGAGACAGAAATATGACAGACGGCGACCGAGGTCACACGGGGCACCGCAAGTCTTTTAGGGCCGCATTGTTGCGGACAACGTGCAACAAAACTGCCAAACATGCAACCAAACTCCGTCAAGGTTACGTTCGCAATGAAATTGTCAAGCCTCACCGCTTCAACACGAACAGACTGTTTCTGTCGCTGCTGACACGGTATGACATAACAGAACGTGCTCCGTAAGCCAGGAAAGAGCATTTTAATATCTTGCCGATGTCACACTAAATTTCACGTAGATGCAGACAGGGGCCTCCAAACTGTTACTGTTTTGTCCCGAGGGCCACCTCAGCTATAACTCAACAGTCCGAGAGCCAGACACCTTACGTAATGTTTTTAGGGTAATGTTACATTCTGCCAAATCAAGAAGTTTTTCCTTCATACATTATTTTTTCATTATTGACAAAATGTCTTTGCGGGCCAGATGAAACGGTTTTGCGGGCCGGATTCGGCCCACGGGCCGTAGATTGGAGACCCCTGATGTAGACAAAAACTCACCAACTCCGTTAAAGCTTTATGGCTCCATTGAATTGGCGCAAGACGAACTCTTTAGCACGTGACCTACATTAGAGGAGGGGATGCTTGCTTACGACGGTGGGGGGTGTGGGGCGTGCTTACTTCGACTTGCACCCAAAATAATATGGCCGAAACCCCAGCTTGCTGCAGCACACTGATAACGGTAGTTTCCTACAAACACTGAGCACCGCCACGAATGTGACCGCGAGGAAAGAGATCTCTTTTGACATTGGAATGCCACGACTGGTACGCGTGGGAGAGCGAGAGGTTGATCCTGGCATGGGCGAGTTAGTGAGAGTCAAATAATAATAATAAAAAAACACAAGGCTGCGGCATTTGCGCTTGAACCCACCAGTTTGTTTCGTTCGTCTCGGAGCACTTTTAAGTCACAAACAATCTGGAGTCAGAAGCTTCTAATTTCACCGGGGACGTGCAACGACAACAACGACCAAAGACAGCACAGAAAAGCAAGAGATGGGGATTACGGGAGCAATAACAAAAATAAGAAATAATACCCTGAACAGGTCAATTGTTTTCCTAAAACAACCTCATTCGAGTCAAAGTGGGCGGCTAAAACGAAACAGCCCTAATTAAGTTAATGAATAAACCCAGTTACAAGTTCAGCGCGGGCTCATTATCTTAGCACTGGAAAGCAATATGTAACATTTCCTTTGAATGTGCTCAACACTTACCTTGTGGTACGGCCATAGATGGATTTACGCTATGCAGTGCGAGGAGATGCTTCACGCTCAGTCACTACATGTGGGGGGTAAAGTTCACAGCGACACGGACACACAAGCACACGCACAGCGACACACAAACACAGCAGTTGGACAGAGAAGCACGCCAAGCGACTTGGTGGTTTTACAGACAGACCGTCCGGTAAAGCGGAGACAGGTAGAGGCGCAGAGGTAGACACGCTGTTAAAACAAACAAGGATTACGTTGAACACGAAGCTTTGAAAACAGTAAGCCGATCAGCAAGGGTCTAGAACAGTGAATCTCAACGTGGTCCATGTGGGCCACGGATGGTCCACCTGGAATTTCTGGTGGTCCACACAAGAGTTCCATAACCCTTGATTAAAATTTCCTGAAAATTGTAATCTTTACTGTACAATAATTGTTCATGATGAGGGGTCAGCTTAGTGAGACGGTCCATCGGATATTTTTGGAAAGATGGTAAAGGGCCAGAAAAAGTTGAGAATCACTGGCCTTGGAGCAAAGACTTTGTCAATGCGGGTAAGTTCTAACAAGCCCCAGTTTGCCTATTTATAATATACTCGTGTTCGTTCCACTGTTAACAATCGCGTAGCGGAGCAAGACGTCAGGAGCTTACGTAACTAAGGACGAAAAACAACGTTCGTAAACCAGTGACGTCACAATAAATCCGACGATGCCTTCCGATGAGGTTTACGCTCGGGCGTAAATTTCCCACTTGGCGCGTTTACAAATACCTTTCCACGCAGTGGCGTAGCCAGACCAAAATTTTGGGGATCCAAAAACTTTGAGGGGCAAAACTTTTGATTTTAAGTTAACAACAGTATTTTGTTTGGGATACCGCCTCTCAAAGCACAAAATGACCCGATATTCTAAAAATTTTGCGAGGGCCATGGCTCCCTTGGGCCCCCTGGCTACGCCTATGTTTTCACGCACCTCACCTCGGAAACCGAACATCAAACGGGCTGATTCAAGCCTTGAGAAGCGTCGACAATCAGAAGAACTTTACAAAGTTGAACGAAACCACGTCACCATCGCCACACACCGGTAAATCACGTGATCTCTTTCGCATGGCTGCTCAAGCGCGCAGGTTGTTTCTTATCAAACATTTTGCACAATCGGAACCAAGCACATTCAGCGCCTCAGTGCGGCCATCACACGCACTGTATTCTCGCTGCACGAGGGCGCTGCGAAGCCACGAAAGCGGCGAATACGTACAACGGTCAGCGCAGGAGACAACACACACAAAATTACCTAAATCTGAGCAAACACATGCAGAACGGTGAATCATGGCCTGCAACAATTACACTACAACGCATTCCTTACTCTGCAGTCGCTTCGTGGACCTCAACGCAACGCGCGAGCTCTTCCCGCACAACGGCCTAACGCACGTTAGTGTTGCAATGGCGTTGTGTCTACGCTCGTCGTACCTTTGCGAAAAGGCGAAGTTCGCAATTTGCCTACAACTGATTTTCTCAACTGAGCAATGTCAGTTGCGAGATACGATCGCGCTTAAGATGGTGAAACGGATCGCACAGACGATGGCAGACAGTTTCACAGAGTCACAGCAATCGCTTGCCAGGCTGCAAGCAAAAAGGAGGGCTTGTACAAAACATGCGAATGAATCTCGTTCGGTTACTTTTTCTCCTTGGAAAAAGATTCCAATCATTGAAAAACATTTATAGCAAAAAAGCGAGTAAAGAGCTTCTGCAAACCGCCACGAAGCAGTCAGAGGAAACGATTCCTTTGCAGTTATTTGAATAAGCCGAACTCATAATGGAATCGCCCAGGGTCGAAGTCTACTACACAGAACAATTTTGATTTGAAAAACTTATAATAACCGGTCCTAGCTCTGTTTGACGAGCTTCTCGCTACAGCGAAGAACCTGCTCGCTCGACCATGTCCACGCTTTGAGTAAAATCACGTTACAGAAAATCACCGGACGCAGCTGCTGCACGAGAAAGAAATGTCACCCGAGCAAAGCAAGTGAAAACAAAGTTTATCAGGGAAACGCGACTGGAAGAATGCAGCCAGACAGATACTGTATAACAATAACGACTAGAGTCCTGAGTTAAGGTGACAGCAATCAGCTGCAGGTGTCTGGCGTCAAACGCTCAAGCCGGCGTTGATCTTCTGCCACAATTCCTTCTTGCAAGCTTTCGAACGGTGTATACTCTGCAACACCTGGAAAAAGAACGGATTGAAGCGTTGACGATGGTTTTCGTTTTTGTAGTGAACGCTTTCGACACACGAGCGCGTTCAGAAGCTTCTAGTTGAAAGCTCGAAATGTCGACTTGGAGACAATCCCGTCGCCACGGGGGGTGGGGGTTTAGCGCCACCAAATAAAGGGGGGTTAGGGGCTTAGCACGGGGGGTCAGGGGCTTAGCGCCACCAAATAAAGCTCCAAGCTCCCCAAATTGAATTATGAAGCATTATAAATCGGTGAAGTTTTCATCAAATTTCAGAATGTCAAGCCCCCCTGAATAAAGGTAATGCCCCCCCATTGCAAACTTTCTGGCGACGGTTCTGCTTGGAGCTAAATCTGACAGAGTTTTTTTCTTTTTCGGATACAGGAGCTCAGTTGTTGGTCGGGTAAAGACTCGAACTTTTTGCAGAGTCCATCTGTCGGAGGGCTGGTAACAGGAAAAAACGATTTTTCTGCGCAGGACCGAGCAACGATCGGAGTCCGGCGGATTTTCCCGAGTCCGGTGGATTCGTCCGGAGTTTTGGAAAAATTAACTAACGCAACCGTCCACCCATTGAAAAGTAAACACCGACGTGCAACGCAACGCAAAATACCGNATTCGTTTGCTCGCTCACCTCGTTGAACTGCATGATGCCCCCGGGCGTCATGCAGAAGGCGTTNCGTGCCGTGTGCACCAAGGTCACGAACTCGTCGTACTCGCTGGCGTTGTGCAGGTGGTAGAGCCGGTTGTGGATGAAGTGCACAAACATCTGCAGGCACTTGCTCACGATCGGATGCAGGACCGGCGCACGGAGATTGGTGCACAGCTGGGAAGAATGGAGTTTTCGCAGTGAGGACAATTTTAGCGTTTCAACGCAACCAACAGGTAGATCTGCTTTTTTCGGCCATTTTTCGGTTATTTGGGTTTTCATTCGGGCGATCTGATTTTTTTTTTCAGTCATTTTTCTGTCATTTACCGATGTTTTTTTAATGACCGAAAAATATACGTCAATTCGGTGAAAAANGCCCGAAAACGAAAAATGACAGGAAGTTTTTAAGTTATTTTGGACAATAGCTCGCAATTGAAGGTACGCGGATATATAAGGAGCGGAAAAGCTTCAGGGAAACTTAGCATAAAAGTGGTATCACCATTAAGGCCAACTTGGCCGCAGCGGTTATACAGCCTTCGAATCGAAGCCTTGTGAATTACAGAGTTCTGTCGGAAACAAAACGGAGCTTTCTCCCAGACGTGCAGGTTTTGGATCAAGGCCGAGTCTCGTTCGCCTGATTTTTTTTCTTCGTCAATATGCGACAAAATCCTGAACTTTGCAATGAACCAAGCTCCAACGCGAGTAGATTAGCAAAGACATGGATGGAAGCGGTAGCGGATAATCCGAGAGAAAAAAATCCGTACCAACGGAGTAGCATCGCCCATCATTCGATCGCGCCACCCCCTGCAAAGTGGTCATACACGACAGACGACACTATCATCGCCAAAATTTTCGAATGCTTCATACTCAACGTATCCACTGAAAAGAAAGCAAAGAATCAAACCAGTGCATGCAGCAACCTACACCAGGGGCCGTAACCAGCCGAAATTTCGGGGAGGGGAAAATGATTGTAACTCGTTGTGCCTAGCACTGTCTATCGAAAGGAATCCTTTCCCAGCAAAGAATCAGACAGTATGACATCACAGAGTATATATTTCGCGTACTGCAGCAAGTAGGCATCATCAGCTTTTATTCAAATACAAATAAAATGTTGTACCTAACAACTAAATGAGCTCTATTAATGCTTCCACACAATGTTTTTGAAAGTTTTGGGGCGTCAATTGCCCGGCTCCCCCTGGTTACGAGCTGCTTTGACGTACCTAACTTTGCCAGCAACCTTTCAACTTTGCACGAACACACCAGGCTTACCTGCTGGTTGTTGCTCTCCGACAAATACTTGGCTGTTTCAACCGCGATTTCCTGCAGAACGAACGGAGAGGACACGCCCCCGACCGCAGCCATACAGAACTGCTGAAGGAACTGCATGCCTGAAAAAGTGAACGAGACATCCGTTTATTACAAAACAAACCCTCACGGTCAACAAATTTATCGACACAATGTTTCGTGTCCTTACCTAATCTTCAAAGTACACAAAAAATATTTAGGAATTCACAACAAGCTGTAACTTACCCAGTTTCATAGACAGCTTCATAATCCACTTGACGTCGTTGGCGTACGGCGGATTGCGAGCATATTTGTTGTTCGGACGATCCTCTGTGCGTTTCGTGAGCAAGTCCAGCGCTAGCATTCCCACCCGGAAAGCGCTTTGCAGCTGCAAAGAAGATTCCAGAAGAAAAGTGAAGAGAAACGAAACTTAAGGACAAAGACCACGGTTGAAGCATCAAAAATTGCATTAAATATGCTTTTTGTTTGAATCACGGCAAGAACATTAAAAGTCAGAGTGATGGCAGCAACTTCAAAGAGCTGGGATCCTTTTAGTTCTGACTTTAAAGACCGAAAAGGCACAATCAAAGCGCTGTTCAAGATAATTACTGGTTCACTAAAACATGTCCTACAGGTCTTGACACGGAAAAATATGGATGTGTTGCTCTCATGATGAGCTGAGTATGAACTCCCGGTACAATTTTCATCAGATTCGCAAACAATACAACTAAACGTCCAACATGATGCGACAGGTTTTGCAATAGCTGGGTGACGAGCTTCATATACTAAATGCTGGTTTAATCCAGCTGGGATTATGTACGCCGAAAAAGAGGCCTGCATTCAATGCACTCCGGTAAATGGAACCAGGATCGGGTCTGATGCAACAACTTTTACGAACCAGCCCAACAAACAATACGAACCAAACCAATAACCATTACAAACCAGTCTAACAACCACTACAAACCAATTCAACAACCATTCCGAACCAGTTCAACAACCATTACTGTCATGGGACAACGACTGATGTTTACTTCTCAGCCAGGAAAACATCAACCTTACAGTGAAAACATCTCACCTGCGCAGAAATAGGAGCAGCTTGAATACTGATAGCAGGCAACGCTGCAATCGGAGGGGGTGTTTGGTGATGCAGAGCAGGGGGGTGATGATGGGGGTCAGGAAGGAAAGGCCCGGGTCTGGCATGGTACTGCAGAGCGTGTAGGTTGGACGCCGGCATAGGAACCTGCAAAACACCATCGTTGTTGTTGATCACTGCTTTGCTAGAAAAACATCTTCGTTTGTGTGAACGCGTGAAACGAGGTCAAACTGTTTGAATGTCAACAGCGCAGTGGAGCACAGTGGTTGACTTATGAATATTGACTTTGGCAAAACCCTCATTGCTTAACGCTTCCTAGTATAGTTCCAGACAACCATCCTTTGCTTTTAAGCAGCGGAGGTGGCCGGAGTCACATTTCAGACTCCGACTCCGCTCCTGCTACAAAGATTTTGAATCCGGATCCAGATCCGGCTCCAAAATTATTTTCATTTTGGGAATTCGACTCCTGTTCAGACTCCAGTAACCATCGATATACAGCAATGTTTGTACTTAAGCAATGACATTTATAAAAACAACGCAGATTCCTGCATTTGCCGAAAATAAGTGACTCCGAGTCCGGTTTTTCACAGAATTTTGGCTCCGGAACCGGGTCCGGAAAAAACGCAGAGTCGACTCCGGCACTCCGGATTCGTGGCCACCTCTGTCAAGCAGTTAGACCNACAACGTGATTGTCGTTTCGTCCCACACCACAACGCACGGNTACCACAATTGCTCACCAAGTTGATGCCGGGTGGTGCCGGGTGAAGGTGGACAGCTGCAGCATACTGGACCGGTGAGAGTCCTGGGGCAAGCGCCCCTATCTGGGGGTCCAGCAGGGTTGGAGCGAAGCTGTGGAACACAGAAGCGGGGTGGCACTGGATCTGGGGCAGCCGGGGATCCTGCATCAAAGAAGAGCGAGCTATTTTCGGAATCTTTCACAGCAGAAGAAAAAGCGCGCGCGGTTTAGTCCATTAGAAGTTCTCGGTTTGCTGTTAAGCTTTCGAGGAATCAACCGACTGGGCTCTGCTTTCATCTTTTTGCGATGATTCAAACTTGCACAATATCTGTATTCAAGTTTTCCACAAAGGTGAAGGATTTGAATCCACAAGCAAATTTTTTCAATAGGAAATTGATTTCGCTTTACACTACGCACCCAATGCTGAATTAGTGGAGTTATAAATGAAATACAAGCTTTGCGAATTATTAGTACAAGTATAAAAACTTATCACTATACGAACAAGGTACACATTTCATTCAAATAGCTTCTAAAATGCGATATGCTCAGTAGCGTTCTGCCTCTGCCCAAAATGCGAATGATATTTTACTTTCAAATTTGGAACGTTGCAAGTGCGCGAGAGAGAGATTTCACTGCGCAAATGGTCTGGTGGTTCTGCACATTGACGCACCTTGGATGGAACACTGATGATGCGTAGTGTTACTTGAAATCGATTTCTTATTTAAAAAATAAGCTGATGAATACAAACCCTTCACCATTGTGGATACTATGTTAGGTTAGTTCAGCGAGGCACCTTGCTCAATTGCGAACGGCAAGTTAAGCGTTAATCTCAAAGAACTCGACGTATTTAAACGACAGACCTGTTTCAGCACCAACCAACACACATGCACGGCTGTGGTTGCTTTCACGCAAGTCAATAATTGCAAGTGTGTAGATCACGCCTTGCAAGCTGGTTACTTGCACAGGAGAGAGGCTCTTTGTCGACGGCACAATTTGGCCAAGAAGCCCCATTGCTGCCCAGGTATTTCGTGGGCACAATAAACCCAGAGACACGGCAAATAAGCAACAAGTAACTACCGGGCCACCAATATAAAAGCTTTGCGGCCATGCTCTTCGACCACCGATAAACACCAGTTCCAACCAGGCCCGCAGCCAGGTTTTAAGGTTTGGGGGGGAATACAAATTTAGAGGGGACAGATTTTTGTTTTCCTTATGTTTGATAAAAAAATTTTCTGGGCACAACAAAAATTGGGGTGTACAAACAATTTGGGGGGCTCTGCCCCCGAATGCCCCCCCTGGTTCCAACACACAGCTCATACTCTAGCAGAACAAACGCACTCTTGGCACAACGGGTCCGTTACCTGAATCGTTATGACGCTGCCGGGCAGCACCATGCCTGCAGGAACCGTGACAGGGAGGGTCTGGGAGGAGACGGTCGTGGCGACGGTAGGTAAGCCGGCTACCAGACTCGGACTCGTCGCTGCGAAGAAGCAGACGTGTGAAACAAAGAGCCGATCGTGACGTCACAAACACCGCGAGAAGAAAAAACATTATTTATTTCAGCTGCGTGTAACAGCCTCCGCGCCTGTGTCCACGAGTCTGCAACTTAACGAACAAAACACACCACGACAGAAGGTGGACACCTCAGCAGTTTTACTCTTTGTTAAACCATTGAAACCTCGCAGCATTTTCGCGACAAATTGTTCATACTTGATCTTAACAGCAAACGAACTCCCACCAGCTTAACCGACTTCTCAATCACCAACTGAGACATAACTGCAATCTTGCGTGCGCGAATATGAATTTACGCAGCTGCCCCAGCGAGACGCCCGTCTCCTTTTCTAAATAAAACACAACGACTCCATGACTAGTTTCTCTCGGCTAGACAACCAGGAAACAGCACGACTGTCACAGTCAGTCATCCATAGCCACCGAGCTCAACCTCAGCAGGGTGCCGACCAAGCTTCGATATTGCGGAGCAATGTGAGGATTTCTTACTTTGCAACCAGCAAAATCCGGCAACAAACTTTCGAGCAGACAACAACATGTTTCGTGTGGAGTCAAAGATACCCCCCAAAACACGATTGACTTTTTGTTATGATGGTGGCGCGGAAATGGTTGAAATGGGCACCGCAGGCCCCTCGTTACGCATTACGCAACTTTTTTCACTTTAACCAATCAACCCAATTGATGACAATGGTTAGAAGACGTACAGTATGTTGCCGGGAAAACAGGCGCTAAAACCCAATGCACAACAGTTTTGGAAGCAGGGCCTACGAGAGGGGGTTACAAGACGTACACCGTACCCGGGCCAGGTAGGTGCCAACGGATGAAAACACGCATACTAAGTTTTTCGGTAATCAAGCACGCAATTAGCAGTGTAAGCCAGTTGTCACCGAAATTTTAGCGTGGTTGCTGCTTTATCTATATTCTTATTACTGTACTAAACAACTATACAAGTTTCGACGATGGCCCCAAAAGCAAGAGTGTCCGGTATCGGTTTCGTACCCCCCTGGTAAAATTTCTCTCAGAGGCCCTGCTCGGGAACAGCACACTGACCTGTCGTGGCCGGAACGAAGTGAGCGCTGGTCACTGGCACAATCGGGGTCGCTGCAGCCGTTGGGGGGGCTGCTGGCGCTGTGGACACCGCTGCTCGGTGACCCTCGTTATCGGCGCTTTCGTTGACCTGCGGCCAAATGCAACGGGGTCAGATTTGGGACGTCTTCTTCGGGCAAGGATTTTGAAACGAAACCAGTTGAGCCCAACAGTAGAAGAAAGGTTTAAATTCGCAGTAAAGGAAAACGATAAAAGAGATAAATGGCACTTGGACCACATTTACAGCAGCATTGATTGTTTTTTATTGATGTAAATTTCATAGAAATCAGTCAACCTTCTTGTGAATCCATTCCCATTGCTTGGCAACCTCAAAGACGACTTCCGGATACACGCCCCCACCACGCCCAGCTTGCTCGACAGCATGGCAGGCTTTCTCCAACATGGACACGCCCTGACAATAAATTGGGTGAATCACAAGTTCGAAAATGGATAAAATGACAAATTCCACGAACGACCCTGTTTCATGCGCAGAGACCGTTACAAGTGAAACGAAAACACGCGTTTTGCCAACATAATATATTTTGTTTAGAAACTGGAACTTACTAGTTGCTTAGCAATGAATTTTTGCCAGTTACTTAGTAAGTTTAATTAAACAGCTGCCAAACCTTGCGGCGCTTGGAAACCATTTTTTGGGTCAGCAACCACGTTGGTAACAACAGACGAGCTAACGAATCCCATGGACATGGGTGTCGTAAGGGGGAAGGGGGTCAAGACCCCCCCGGATTGACATTTTCCTATTGCATTTTTAGCAAAAAAAGGTTGTTTTCTTAGTTTCGAGAGGAAGAAAAATATAATTCCACTATTTTTTGGCACACCCCCTGAGAAAAAATCCTTAAAACGCCCAAACCCATGGACAGTATAGAAACTTCAGAAGCCAAACACCACGACGCAAATACGAAAAAACGAAGCAATTTTTCCGGATTACAACAAGAATAAAAAAAGCAAATTGCCACGTCCCACAATACCTGTTCCTTGCACTGCAGCAGGGCGCGCGATATCTCGTTAGGATTCAAAGCGTGAGCATGCGGGAGGACGCTGAGAGCGAGCTCGGCCGCTTTCTGCACGGTCGTGCTGTCCCGGCCACGCGAGGCCCGATCGGCCAACGTCGCTGTCTCGAGCGGGGTCAGGTGACCCTCCCACGAGTCGACCAGGATGTGCAGAGCCGCGCTGCCGACTTCCATGGCTTGACCTGCCGGGAAAGGTCACGTGCATTATGAGTCATGCGACGACGCGGACCTTGTGACGTGGCACGGTCGGTTGACCGTGAAGTTTCTTTTAATGCTGAGCCACGTTTTAAAATTGTTTGGGCATTAACATTAATTTTAAATAAACGTATTGAAACACGTAAATCTATTGAAGCCTGTGCCCAAAAACAAAAAAATATAATTGGAAAGCAGCAATTGCTCAACACAGTCTTTTATCCAGAAATCGGAAATTAAATGAAAACTACCCCAAAACTGGCCATATTGTTATAACCAACGCGCAATTTCCCAATGAACTTGAGTTGAAGACCACCACTAAACACCGGGTGCAACAGAAGCCATGCCCGTAGCCATGTTTTAAGGTCTGGGGGGCCAAAATACGTTTTAGGGGAGAAAGATTTTCGTTTTTTACTTTGTTTAAAACAAATTTTTATGGGCTTAAAAAATGAGAGGCACTGCCCTTGAATGCCCCTTGGTGGCTACGGGCCTGAATAAAATACGAGCACTCCCTCCAAGTGCGACCATTGTACTTTGGGAGTTGAACCTAATGTCCATCACGCGGCCGTTTACCACAAGCTCCGAGTGAGTCAACCACAAAAGACAGACGATAAATCTATTCCTCCAATAGATGAATTGACATCAGTGTTACGAGAAACAAAGCCTCAACCTGTGATCCACGACACATGAGACGAGTATGTCCTGCTGAGCCAGTTGGAGGAGACACAGTTGTGCATGCCCAGGGCGTACAGGCCGATCTCAAACGCGGCCAGGACCAGGTTCCTGTGGACGCCAGACTGGTTGTTGCCCTGAGGTTGCTGGAAAAGAATAGTTCAGAAACCAATTAAGAAAATGATAAACGAAACGAAATAACACGACGACCGCCTTTAACATGAAGTCCAGCTTGTCAAACCAGGGTGTTATGAGGCATGCAGACAAGTGATTGAGTCTCGATTTGGGAGGCTACAGGTCTCGGTCACAATCCTATTGCCTTGAGACTTTGAATACTCGAAAAATATGGCTTGGCAAAACTTCCGTAATTCAACGTGTTTATTTTTCTGTTGTATCTGGTCTGCAGGTCAGGAAAACCACAACAGGTAGGAAAATGCCCAAAATTCGAAAGAATTTCAGCTTGAAACCGGTGATGACATTGTTTTCAAAATTTTTATAAAAATTTTGGCAAAATTCACAAACTTTCAAGTCTCGAAAGTCTCGGTCTCGAATTTCAATTCTCGAGTCTCGGATTTTTGGGAGTCTCGGGTCTCGGAGTTTAAGTCTCAACCACATCACTGATGCAGACTGTTTGAAATCAAACACAGGCAACTGGTTGAAACGACACACCAAATCAGACACTTGCAATTTAGGTAAAATTTATTTAACTAGTTGCAGTTGCTTGCAGTGAGTGACCAGAACCACTGGTTAGATTTGCATCTGTTCGTTTCTTAGCAACCAAAAAATGAAAACAGGAAGGTCAACACAAAAAAATCGTGAGCTAATTTAGAGGGGCTTCTTTTCTAGCGAAAAAAAAACGAAGTTTCATTTCAGAGCAGTTGGTCATAGCAACTTGCGCCTCACACGCAACCGCGAAATCTGCAGAAAAAAATAAGAATTGTACCACGACAGAATACCTGCATGAAAAGTGACGTGCTGCTGTTGCCACCCGCCTTCACCAGAACGTTCTTCGCCACCTCGAAAAAGAAATGTGCCGCAGCTTCGGAAGGTTGGTTGGGAATGTCAGGCACATTCACTGAACTGCGCCCGCGTCCCTGTTCGAGAACACAGGCGCGGCTTGAAAGACTGCGGTTGGTTGAAATTTCTCTCTGCCCATTCAAGCGTATCTCTCTGCCCATTCGAGCGTGACGATTACGTCAATCTTTCCGCGTTAAACGAAAAACTTATAACAATTCGTACAAAGTGTCGGGCAGCTCGTTTCACACAGCGACTCCAGGTACATTCAGCAAAACCGGTTAAGATCATAGGCGTCGGGAAGATTTTTTCAATGGGGGGCAATAGTGGATTTATCAAGGAGGTTGCCAAAAATATTTCTTCCAGGGATGAGCCAACAGTGGCAAAATTTGTCAACTCGAAACTCAGAGAAAAATATTGTTCTACTATAAAGTTAAAAGAAAATAATTGAATTAAAAAATCTACGGCGATTGGTGCCCCTGCTCCCTTCCGACGCGCATGGTTGCGCACGAAGATAATAGTCAAAAAAGCGAGTAACGACGTGCGCTTTGTAACCGCCATGCTAATGCACAAAATGGCGACAGAATTTCACACATAACTGTAAAGCCCGCTGAGTAAGAAACGACCAAACGTTCATTCCAGCTAACCTTTCGAAAAGGGAAGTTCGGTTTGTTTGGGTTCCCGGCAGGCATGACCTGAGCGAGGGGTCTTGGGGGAGAGCGGGTGGAGCTCGAGGGCCGCTGGCTGTCCCCGTTCCTCTTATTTTCACTCGAACTGGTGCCGATCGAATCTCCGCTGCTGCTGCCACCACTTGGTGCGCACAGGAGAGGAAACATTAAAATGTGATACACAAGTAGATGCCGCAACAATGCCAGCGCGCGCTATTCAATTTATTCCGTCGCTAATAAACCATTTTTTTCGCTGTTGTCTGCATTTTGCAGCAAGTGCTAATATAAACTTGTTCATTTTTGTTTTTAGCGCAAATGCTTTTAACAAAACATTCTGAACTATGAAAGCTTGGTTTCAAAATTTTGCGAGAAAACAAAGTCGATGCCATGGTCAGGTGTATGACAAGGTCGCCATCAAGCAACTTGTGTATCAAAATAGCATAAGCAGCTATGAAAGGGTGGTCAAAAACGCCACTTCTACCAACTATCATCGATACCTACCACAAACAAACACGTGTTCGTGACAGCTACGAACGACATCACACACGGAACCGCTGCCGTCACTTCAACAATGCATTTTTCAAATTTTATCAATTTCAAGCCAGAGATAGGTCGGCAACTTGCACCTACCTGTCGCTGCTGGGGCTAGAAAGGCAGCGCGACGAGGGCCAGTCGGAATTCCCCGGTTGGGCCCCGTTGGACGCCGAGCTGACCGGTATATTCAGGTTCCGGCGCCGCAACCTGGGGGAGGTGTCGCTCAACATCGCCTCCTCGGACGCCGAACTGTTGACGTTCGCGATGTCTGCGATGACAAGAAAAGATGCTTGGCAACCGCGTCGATTTTCTCATGACGTAAACAACGCCCTATTGTCTGTGAATGTGTTCGATTGTGACGGAACACAGCGACTGATTTTTCCACCGGCCTTACTTTCGAGCGAAAAATCTACTTTTAACAATTTTCTAGCGAAGGCGAAATAAAATTGTAAAAGAACGTCAGCATGTTTCGCACCTTTACCTTTAACACGCGCCCCACCATTTAAGAAGCTATGTATCAGTAACTGCCAGACGAGCCTCAAAAACGGAAATCTGCTATTTTCTATTTAGCGATGTGCAAATTTCATGTTTTTCATGTTCACCCAGTTAAACAATGGAGATATTTTTGTACAGTGAGGAAAAACTTTGTTTAGAGAAGGTGTAAAAAAGACTTTTGCGTGGTTGAAATTTCACTTAAGCTCAATCGAACTTTCGAGCTATTTTAACCAAAGTCTGACCTTTTTCCCACGAACTCAACACGACGTAAATGCCAGCACACATTGCCTCGGGCAAATTGCACAACAATGTCAATAAGTCTGACCGAAAATCCACATCTTCCAGTCAAAATCCAGGGCTCCCCAGGGAAATCACTTAACTCATTAGCTGAATTAGGCTTTGGAGAAAACCAAACGAGGTGCAAAAACCACGGGCCAAGAATACAACTTTTAAACTCAAAGTATTCAGCAAAAGGAAGCATTTGTTGCAAAACCGCCTTAAATGCTTGTGAGCTCGGATAAGAGCGTACGTGGTAGAAACAACGACCTACGCAAAAAAACTTTTCTGACGTCAAGCAGAACTAAAAATGTATCCATTTCGTAGAAAAATTATGTTCAGATTCTATTTGAATAAGAGCTGATGATGCCTACTGTAGTAGCTGATGATGCCTACTGTAGTAGGCGAAATATATGCTCCGTAAGATCTTAAAGTGTATGATTCTTTGCTGAGAAAGGACTTCTTTCCATGGACAGTGTTTCGTACAAAAAAGGTGATTTGCACGAAAAAATGTGTCAAAAACTCGAGTTTTTTTCGATTTTCCCCGCGTCCGGTCGCAGTGAGCTTTGAAAAAAAAACTCACGGTGTTGTTTCCGCTTTGGACGAACAGAGGGGGACTTCCACGATAGTTTGGCTTCCCGACGGGGGGGGCTGCACACAGTCGACGATGAAGGGTACTCGTCATCACATGACGTGGACGACTTGACGTCACCGTGAGGTCCAGAAGGATCGACGTCACCTGCAGAGAAAAGAGTAAATATAGAAACTGTGTGCACATGGGCGTCGGGTGGCAGGGGGTCTTGGCCCCCTGGATTTTTTAAATTGATATTTTCCTATCAACTTTTTCGGAGAAAAACGCTTTTTTCTTAGCTTCGAGTTGGTAAAATAAAATTTCACCCTCGTTGCCCCCCTGGAAAAAATGTTTTGGTTCAAGCTGGAAAAATCCATTATTTCCCCCCCCCTGGAAAAATCCTTCCGACGCCCATATTTGTGCATCAAAGTGGCGCTCATTCAAAATCTCATTCGCTTCAGGTTCAAACATGAGGAATATTTGTTTCATGCACAGACATATTTTTCTCGTAGTTCTTATAGAATGGTGATTGGAAGCCGCAGCGTATAGAAACGAGCGCTGTTTCTAAGTATGCCTTGAAACTGTCGGTAAAGTTTTATTGCCCGGGGCAACCGGTACATGTGACGTCATCATGTCTACGTACTTAGCTGGTGTCTGTCCTCCGCTCTGCTGTCGTCATCGTCTGTGCTTTCATCCGCTCTGGCAAACGTGCTTTGCTCAGATGTCTGCAAAGGAAGATTTTTGCTGTTTTTTGGACGAACAGAAACATGAAAAAGCAGTAATGCAACACAAGCATTGAGCAAGTTCCACAAAAACAAAACACACATAAAAAAGCACAATTCATTTGTCATTATCCTGCTTTTCAACAATATATCGCTGTCATACTCGCGCCCCCCTTTTCGAACCTCTCGCGCCCCATTAGGGGGCGCGTTCACCCGTTTAAGAACCCCCAGGCCTTAGATGAACCAGATTTCATCTTGCAGCCAGTAACTTGACGAAAAGCAAGCAGAGTGACAAACGAGTCCAAGCGAGTCGCTTACCCGAGCGAATCCACTCGTGCTCGGTTCATTCCGAGCTGAACTCGGCTGAGTCGGGCTGGAAGCGACAACGTGTGACGTTGTCGTGGCAACGGAGTGGGGAGCGCGTCGCGCGGAGCCGCTGGAGGAGCAGGAGGGGAAAGCGGAGGAGGCCCGGAGGTTGGGGGCCAGGGACTTGTCCAGGAAGTTTTGTAAAATCTGTCACAAAAACGAGGGCGCAGTTGAACAGCAAGATCGTCAGCACTGGAAGGAGGCGAGTGAGAAACAAGCAAACACAGAAGCCAAAACAGCAACGTTTGCATTGACACACAAGTGAATAAGTAAGTTTTATTTTCAAACGGAATCCGGAAGCTTTTTGATTTGCTGATGGAAGTAAATCCGGCCGTAATAATACAAGGAAAGGAATCAAACGTGAATGCAGGCAGGTCTGCATCAGAACTTTACTTTTTTTTACGACACGCAAACAGACAACTTTGCCAACGACGCAGAGTTAGAAGCAAGCTCACCAGTCTCAGTTTGTGATGCTGGTCCTTGTACAACTGCAGCATCTGCATGGCCAGCTCCCCCTTCTGTTTACGGGTTCCTTCGCAAAGCAGTGGATGCTCCGCCTCGGACACGTTCACCTGCACGTGACGTCAGATACGTGGACGATTTTCGTTGGCCGTGACCAGAAAGCGTGACCAAAGCGCAACAGTAGTGTCTAAAAGCGCATGACGACCTTTCCTACACGCGTCATTAAAAAAAATTAACGGATTATCTTGTGGTCGGAAAATTAAATTCAATGGTTTCAACGCCATATTTTGAGTTCTTCCTGGTTGTGTGAGTACAGCTTGCATTTGTATGAAAGTTTCGTGAAAAAGACGAGATGAAGTGTAGATTTAGAAATGGCGCAAAAAGTTNAAAGAGGAAAATCGTTGTTTGTGTAAAGCCAGTGAATCTGGACAAGCACTAGTATTGGAAGAGATACTTGAGGAAGTTGGAGAAAAATTTATGCGAAACCCAGTCCAAAACTGTAAAGATACACATGACTGAAAACTCAGGTACGTGAAAGTGTTATCACAAAAACCACATGCGTTTGAAATCGTCGATCTAAATTCCATGGATAAATCTTGTCCTATTAAAGATTAAGTTTGTTTGGTATGCCTGGAGTTTGCAATTACTCAGAGATATGTATCTCAAATGGTAGCAATATTTTGGAACACGCTATATAGCTCCTAAACGAACTTGCTGTTTACATTAACAGCTTGACGACTGAACGCTTAACGAAATAGAAAAACACACGTGAACCAACAGCAACACTACAACGTTCTGCATTCAACAGCGCTGGCAGAAATGTACCTTGAAAGAAAGGGCGTTAACCGCAGCAGAGAATCCAAGCTCTTGATCAGGTGGCGACATGTTTTCGCGTCGAGATGAAGCCGTGTTGTTTCTACCGCTTGTGGGCGCTGAAATGCAAGACTCAAACCTTGGACAATCGCTCAAAAGCAAAGACACTTCACGCTGGACATTAACAAATGCTGTGTTGGTGTTTCGACAAATCGTACTGTCAACAAGCAGGTAAGATTCGGCCGAATCCGTGGAACAAGACTTATACGAAAACATAACTTTGGCAGTTAACGTGTTTTGATATTTACTATGACGACGTTTTTTGATATTTAACATGACATACTGCATTTCATGTTTTTGGTTTCGCACCTTTCACTCCAGGAAATAGTATGAGCGAACAGGTAAACATACACAAACCAACCATTCAAATTTTAAAGAAGCTGATACAGGGTAACACTTAAGCACAAAAATGGCGCCTTTATTTAAATTAATTTAATGGCATACGTGGCTGGCAAAACGCATCGAACAAGAAAGTGGCCAAAGTCAGTGGGAGAACGTGCTGGAACTCTTGGCTCGCGTCAACAGATGCCAGCGCGTGAGCTTTCTCACGAAGCCGAGCCACTTCTCTGATTCCCAGCGGCAGACGCTTCATCAAAGCGGCGAGCTCCCCCTGCTGGTAAAAAAGCTTCACCTGCAACAGACAGAAGATGGCGCTGTTGGTTAAACCTGTTAATTATTATTTGTCGGTAGCAAAATGGACGCAATTTTACCATATTTCAGGATTTAGTTGAAGTGCAACCAGTAGAAAGCATGTTTTGTAGTTACAGTACGTACAAATCGGACGATTGCTTGAGAAAACGCCAAACCTTACACTCAAACAAGGTAATCAAACGGCAAAAGTACAACATGCGACAGAGCAGCCACACGCAACATGTGTTGTTGTTAGGAGACAGCAGATCAAGCAAATCTGAATTTAGTTCACTTCGCTGGGCGGATTGAGGTCGCCATTATATTAGCAATAGTGGCTGATTGATTTGTTGTGACACCCTAAGAACCCAAAGCACGTAAACCAAACTTTGTACGATGGCTTGAATTCAAACAGTGGGTTCCAGGTGTGGACAGTCTGACGTTGAATAATCGATCACTTTAAATCTGAACTCACGCGGGACTTCAAAGCCAAGGATTAAAAAACCAGGTTGTACACGCGAGTTGGAAAAATCGACTGTTTACACAAGTTGGAAAAAACTCTGTTTGCACGGGTTGAAAAATACCCGGCTGTTCAAGCGAGTTGAAATATACATCCAGCAACAGCACTGCATCAGCGAAAAACAGCTCACCTCCAACGCTTTGCTGCAGGCGGAGAGTCGCTTCAGTTCCAATCCGTGCAAACCGACCCGGAAGGCGAGGGTGTGGTGGCGGGGGTGCTCGGACAGGACTGTGCAGAGGAAAAGCGCCCGTTGCAGCGCCTTGCAAGCGTAGATGGTGCTGTAGCGCGTCCACAGCTTGCGATTGCCCTGAAAAGTGCAAGCGTCAGCTGCTGAGAAAGCTGCACAAGTTAACAGGGGTTCCCAAATTGCAGTACATGCACCTCTAGGGGTACATTTGCCTATCCGAAGGGGTGCGTTTATTGTACAGCCGCAACAAATTAACTCTGAGACATAAAACGGTGTCTACCTTAATTGTTTTGAAAATCTAAAAGTTTTATGAGAAGTTCAGTAGATCTTTGTTATTTTACTCAGCTTTTTGTCATGAGAAATTTTAGAGGTACGGGTTCATCTGTCGAAAGGCTGCAGGGCTACATGGCCAGAAAAAGGTTGGGCACTCCTGCAAGTTGAAAACCGTCGCGTTTCGATTGAAGCTCTAGTTTGCACAAGATCGCGTGCGATCGTTAAGGACCTGACCTCGTTCGTGCGCTGCTCCCGGCAAGAAACGGCGCTGGAGCAACGAGGGGTCGCTTCAGGAGCAATTTGAACGAAAAGGCCGCTGCGGGCGCGTCCTTATTTCAATTGACGCAAAAACCGTTGACGGCGATCAGTGTTTGCACACGCAAAGCGAAAAACGCCGGTATCATCCCAAACACTCCACAGATCATGCCACAGACGAAGTACGGTCGCGCACGGCCATTAATGATTGATTTTCTACGCGTGGCTGACTCTCTCCGCGCTCACGGGAAACCAGCCTATCTAATGACGACGTGTGGTCCAATGGCGTGCTACATTAAAAAACACATCTGACGCAGTTTGAAACGATGACGATCATTTTTGAGCAGGTCGCCTTTAAGTCGTTTTATTATCACAGACTTCCAGTACCTGCAACGATTTCGGTTCCTTAATCAGTTCTTCCGGTCGACTGAGATACTCTTCGGCGAGGCTGATGGCCATCTCGCACGCCTCCCTCGTCCTGCCGTGAGTGTAAAGCGACTCGGCCCTGCGATCAATAGAAGACGGACAGGTCGCGATAAGAAACTCGCCCGTTCCCGAGTTAAGATTGAAAATCAGCTCGTAAGAATACGGGCGTCAGTTGGTGAAGCAAAAGGCGTTTTATTGTTTCAGATGAAACAAGAGCCAGCGCGTTGCATCGTTACATTCCAGTATCCGGCGCAGTCCAGTCCAAACCGGTTTCGGACTTCGGCAAAGTTTACCGTTCAATGTGCAGCACAAAGTGTACAGACGTGTTTAGATGCTGTGAGTTTCACAAACTTGTGGCGCCACTCAATTTTGCAATCGTGTGACACTCAGAAATGCCCAAATCCAAAACTTGATATCATCAGTGACGAAAATGTGTGAACAAATCTGTTGATTTAAAACGGCTTCCGAGCTTCAAGAACGTGCACAACTATTTCCTAACTTAAATGCGGCACCTGAAATTGCTCTTATTTGCACCGCAGTAAGCGTACAACACAGTTTGACAGCCCATCGATTTACAATAATTTGCATAATGCTGCTACCACAAGCATTTTTCCGCAGACGATTCAAAACCCCGGTGAGTGATTCATACTTCAAGCGACTAAACCAAACTTTTGTGCTATTTTAACCAAAAAAACGGCAATTTTTCATCAAACGCCTGTAACATCCGTATGCCAGTCCACGTTGCCAAAACATGTAGCGCTACAGAGTAAATAATTCTAACATGAAAACACACGATTTCTAATTTAAAGACCTCATCGAAAACTTATGGGAAATATACAAAACAGATTAAGATTCAAGTATTTCAGGTGGTAGTAACGTCCACAAGACATCACGGCAGTGTTCTCTCCAAGGTGCGCCAATGTTGTAAAGCTTCCCTCTAAGGCGCGCCAAATTGTAACATTCAAAATTTTAATACCGTGTACATATATTTCAAAGCCTTTTAACGCTTGAAACGCTTCACTGGTTGTGTGTCCACATGGTCGCGCAATTGCACGCGCACTAAAACAAATATTTGCTCAGTGCAAAATTTTCTTGGAGAGAACACTAACACTGCATCACGGCGTCAGACAAAAGCTGCCAGGACTTGGCACAGCAGGTCTTTCTAAAATGCACGTGAATAGAGCGCAGTTTCAAATGTTGTCGAAGAGGTTGAAACAAAAGATGTTTTTTTGCTGAGTTTTGCAAAAAACAATATGTCAGGCGTCTCGCACCATCTCCTTTCGATGAACAAACTGCAGAGAACTTCGCCTGATTGGTGATTTGCGACCAGCCGGGGTTTGTCGAGAGGTGATAGAAGTTTGACAATATTTTGCGCACTCAAGAATTGCCTAGCATTTCATGAATCGTCGCTATGCGACGAGGTGAAGCATGAATATAAACCGGAGTAGCCCCCAAATGGCTGTTAAAGTTCAATCAAAACACTACCATCATACAAAAGGGGTGAATTTGCCACGATTTGCATCTAAGAACGATTTATCGGAAATTGCAGGCTCACAATAACAACCCGTCAACGACGGACCAAGAGAACTTTACCAACAGCAACTACATCTGCTCTTGATGCGTGTCACGCATACCCACTCACTGCACGCGGGGTGCCAACAGCCGGCTGCTCGATTTGCATTTTAGCAGCGGGTGACCAGGTTCGGTGCAGATAGAAAGTCATCGATCCGCTTTCACGAGCAGCGGAACGACAGGGCGGTCTGACAGCGCAGAAGATGAGCGCTAATAAGACGCCGCAGTCTGTAAGACGCTTCATCGTGACATGACGCCAGTTTCATGACGGAGACCTTTCAAAAGTTACCAAGCAGAGTCTGCTCGAGTACAAACCTCGTGAATAGCGAGTCGAGCTCCATCCTGTACTTCGCTGACTCGGACTCTTCTGCGACCTCCTTCGCTTTCGGGGTCAAATCGGTCGAAGCGTGCCTGGGGCCTAGTTAAGAGCAGTAGCAAGAGAGGCGTGATATCATGTCGGGCTAGAATACTAGTGCAGGTTACCGACGGAAATACTACGCACTGATGACACTACTTTACCGGCAAAACGCTGGCAACGCATTTGCGGCATTGTTTCAGGCGCGAGGTGCGTATCGCATTACGTTAAGTAGCAAGTCGCCTGATCTACAACGACCTTATGAACTTGTTCAGACCAACCAACTGAACACACAGGTATTTTTAAGGAGCAGAGAAGGCTTGTAATCTGAAGAAACACTGACACGAACGAAATCCAACAAATCTTTAACTAAACTACATTGCAATGTTGGGGAAAATCACCCAAATTCCAGAAAAAGAGAACTCTAAGGTTTCATTTGTACATTGGTTTCACTCTCGTTGCAAACGCGCGACAAAACGTTCCTTTTTTTAAATTTAGCGCGGTCGACACTCCCAAAGCAGCCATGAAGCAACATAAAACATACAAAAAGCGATAAAATATGTGACTAGATCAAAACATAACTATGTGGAGGCTGCTAATGTGGCCATGAAAACTAACCTCCATTTTTCCAGAGGTCAGACTGCTGTGTCTTCAAAAAGGTGTTGCTCGCTGCTGAATAAAAAAACAGGTTCTAACCGGTTTTGACTGGAATAACGTGGAAACGTATTTAACGGATCTTGAACGCATACATGTTTCTGATGTAAATTATGAAAAATAATAACGGGAACGTATGCGAAGAACAACTGTTAATACAGATAATGCCGTCATATATGAGTCATTTAGCATGGATGTAAGCCAAACACCTAACGCGGAGTGCTGTAAAGCGTTTAACCACATCTTAGAGCCCAACATATTGAAAAAGGCGCTTTAAGTGCCTTTTTCTTCAAGAGCACGCAATCAGTAGCGGGACACGTGTAGGAATAGTAAAAAATTAATCATAACTGCCATAAACTAACAAATTCTGGAGATTATATTCATCTACTGTACGTCGATAGCATGTGGTTTAGGTAAAACTGAATGCATCCACAAACCATGTTTAATTGCATGGCACTCTGTGTTTCGCACACCAATACTTAGGGTTTTTAAATAGAACGTCTCAAGAGTAAGGGTTTTCAAAAGCGCCGGAAGGCCTATTAGAATTTGAAAATCAACATAAAGAAACAGTGAAGATCACAGACGGCCATCAATTGGATTAAACCGGTACAGCTGTAACGTGTGAATGACATGACGCAAATGCACAAACATCAGGTTTCGCTGCAAACGAACCCAGCAAAGATGCGTTGGTGTTAACCAACTCGTTGTCATCTGATGACGAATGGGTGAATTGCACAGGGGAGCAGGCCGATGAGCCGTCGTCCGACGTGAAGTCCAGAGGTGATTCCGTCACCTCCCAATTGCGGGCTTCTGCGCAGAAGACGTGTATGGTTGGCGAGGAGCATGTCGCTTTAAGGGATCGTTAGTATTTGGAAAGCAATAAATGTATTTAAACCTATCACAACGCAGTTAGGGAATCGTTATCTTTGCCGTGGACGTTAAAGTCTACAATAGTACTGACTAGCTTGAATACAGCCGACATTAAATGCACCGACATAAAAATTTGATGCTTTGCTTTCCTGCTGTAGATCAGTGGAAAAAAGACCATCGCATTCGACCAACAACACTCTCCATGCATATTTTCGAGCAGGGGCGCATCCAGGGGGTCTGTTTCGCTGTCACAACAGGCCTATTCCCAGGCTTGTCCATGGGAATGGGATTCCTATGGCAATCCCATGGGAAACGTCCCATGGGATGGGATGGGACAGCACACATTTGTATTTCCCATGAGACTCAGAAATAGAATGAGAGTGTCAGAATGTTACTGAAT
>JGI24159J19872_10001361_pt1 | contig 26616 bp, 10 predicted proteins | sample Ectturendosymbi4_FD_19872 | JGI IMG/M metagenome (IMG submission 19872)
CCGCTTTTAACTTCAGGTATTCCAGAGCTAGCCTATATTGATTTGCCAGAAATTGAGAATAAAACTGTGGAATGCTTGCCAAACAGCTAAAAAAAATTCTGCACAGAATCGGGCGTCGAAATCTAGAAGTTTTTGGTCCAGTAGATGGAGTTGGGAGTCAATAAATTTTATCGAAAGAGCTTTCGCTACATTGACAGTACAACAATGTAGTTAGCCATTAGTTGTAAATCCAACAAAGATTGACTGACTATCGGAAATATACTACAAAAATAATTAACCCATTAGCAATATCGACAAAAATTTCCTCCTCAATTTCCACACCTTTCCTTTCTGGTATGACTGCGTGTAGCATGCATATCAAAACGACTCGTGTGACATCACAAAACTACTGACTCCCCCCTCCCCCTTGTCACATTTTGTTATAAATCTGGTGACCCCCTCCACCCCGTTAGGGTGTGACGTCATTTATGGACGAGACCTTATTCGTGAATATCCACAGTTCAAACAAACAGATGAATATGCTCTTCTGGTGATTATATTTTATTTCTGAATAATCTTAGCCTATATTTTGTAATTTAAAAATGTTAAATTTTTTGCATCTACGGTGGCACGTTTTAAAAGAGTTGCGTTTGAGTTGACTAACCGTTTTGCCGGAGTGCTATGTAACCCAGGATTTTGTGGATGTTTGTGGAGGTCATGAACTTTTACTCCTTCTTTCACATACATTGTTTCAACGATGGGGAAATCCCGGAAATAGTGATATAAAACTTCGTGTTACAAACTGCGAGGTTCAGATCTCCTTTGAGCAAGTAGCAGTGTGGAACTCTGAAGAAAGGGTGATTACGTTCGTTTGTTTCACCATTTTAAGTGAACCCTTGCATGAACCATCGAAAAAGTAAGGTCCTATTCATTTTTTTCATGTATCTTTTGGTCAAATCTTTAAATTGAATGGCCGAGCTATTCAAAACTGAAGCCTACAAGCTGGGCTCTTGATTCTGCACAATGACAATGAATATACACTGTAGAGTACTGTACTATTAATTATTTAGCCCAACAAAATGTTGCTTTCAAGCAACCTGTAGCGCCGCTAGAATGAGGCCGAAGAGGCCATGGTACCCCCTGAAACAAGCTTTCTAAGATTTTTACTGATGCTTATATCAATTTTCAACTGGTAGAAAATTAACGGAAGGAACACAGTCGGACTCAAGACGAGGTCAGTGACAGACGATGTCATTGACTGGCCTTTCCCGGACAAAATTCTTTTCTGTGCTACCGGAAGCAACTACTTTAGGCTAGTTCTAACCCAAGGGTGGGCAAATATCAGCCCGAGGGCCAAATGTGGCTCGTGGAAGAGTTCAGGAAATATGTTCAAATCTGAAATTTCCTTCAACTTACCACAGTAATAAATGTTATTGCTTACTGCTGAGGCTTACTTAACCAAAACTTGCTTCTATTTCTATTAGAAGGTACGGCCTTCCCCCGAATGCGATCTTCTCAAAGTGGCACATGAGCCAAATTAATTGCCCACCTTTGTTCTAACCTAAATACCTATTTGTGTATAGCCTACTGCAGTAGTGAAATCCTTTATCCAACCTAACTTTGATCATTGGTGACTTGGGTTTGCTCCATCTATGGCAGTGCTTTATTTTAATATTTTCTACTGCTGTATGGCATTTAGTAGCTTACCCTAGGCTAATTTTATCTTATTATAGCCTATTGCATTCGCTACAACTACAGAACTACCTTAACCTTAGTCATTGTCTGCTTTAAACAAGGAATTTTGAAAATTTCTATGAGAAACTGAATTTAATAACATTTCGGGTGAATGAATTAGTCATGCATGTTCAGTTATATCTCCCTTAAAGTGTTTCAAAACAAGTAGCGAGTAGTGCCTGTCTCTTGTTTGTGCCAGGGGTCACATGGCTACATTTATAAGGAATGCTACATTGGTGGCAAGCCCTTGGAATTAAGCATTTTGGTACACATGAGATTTTTCACTAAATTCAACATGGTGATTTTGCCAATGCAAGTCAAGTTTTTCATATGAGACTCTGAAAGTGGCATGTGGATGGAGATAATTTTTTGATGCCATGCACCATATTTTTGCTTTTCACATGTGAGCGCTGGTGAAAAAGGCCTTTAATTCAAGTGCGGATGGCAATACAAGATATTAATTAGTCCCATGCATGAATTTTTTCTGTGCACTCAGCCATTAACATTGAGTACAAGGCTAGATTAGTCAGCAGCCTTACTTCACTAGATTGTTTGGTAAGTACAAGCATGAGATATTTTTAAAAACCTCTGTCATACCATAGGACTAGGGTTGCCAGATCACCTAATTTTTTCAAGGACATTTTGTCATTCTATGATTATGTGATTATTGAAATTTTACTTCATGCCTACTTTGAATACTTTTTAGATAGTGGTATAGCACATTTTTTCAAAGAAATATTGCTGAGTAACATGGGTAATCAACCACCACAACAGTTCAATAATGAACAATTTCACAATTATTCAAGGATGCCAGAGAATGCTCATGGAGTTACAAAATGTTCGTCGAGGATCAAGGAAGGAGAAAACCAGTTTTGATAGCAAATTCAAGGAAAGTCCTTGGCGCTTAAGGAGATCTAGTAATTGTACATAGGATTAACACATCCTCACAGTCATGCTTAAAGTTCTTAAATTTTTATTTGAAGCAACAAGTTCGCAAGTCTAGCTGAAAATTTTTTTTTCAGAAAACAGAGGTGATGACAACAAAGGTGACTTTTCCAAGCAGTAGCAATTCATGCAATTCACCAATCTTCATCTCCACTTTGTTCCTTTTCAGGAAATTCTCAACACCAGAATTCCAGACACTATTCTTAGCCTTTTACCATGTCTTGGTTAATCCAAATGCTGTGTGCTACATCTTTCCTGCTGAACAGCAATCATGCCTGGCTGCTCTGTCATGCACGTCATACAAAAAAATGTTTTCACCATTCATGATTTCTTATCAACAATTCCCATGCAGTTTCTTGATAAAGCTGAAGTGATGTTTTTCATGTTTCAATATGATTCTATTTCTAATGGAAAATGAATCTTACCCACTAGCTTTAATAGTGTGTGCTCTATCTTCCAAATAACTTTGTTGGTTAAAATTATTGTCTTTCATAATAATCATTAAACATTTTTTTCTCCAAGGCCTCAAGAGTTTCAAGTGAAGTAAGATATGTCACAACACTGTGCTTTCATCATAGGCCATGCAGTAGTCAGGGTAGCTAAAAAGGGAAGCGAAACGATACTGCACAGGGGGACTTACAGAAAGCGCAAACATTCTGAAGGCAAAAAAGCTTACAGAAAACACAAACAGTCAGAAGACAATAGCTATTCATTGAAATAAGGCAAGTGACAGGCAGCAACACTGGATAATATACTGAGGATGGCTAAAATCAGATCAAGCTTGCACACAGGCCAATAAGCTGACAGCGTTCTCTTTGACCACAGCCACAGACAAGCGCTGATGGAATCACTATTGCTCCCTCCCATTTGTTAAACTTATCAAAGCCATTTTTATTAAACAATATAAGCAGTGCTCACAATAAGAATGTGAGATATCACACAGGCACACAGCATAGTAAATAGAAAACAGTGAGTAGTTTGCATTTACCAATGTAACATGCATTAATCAACGGCAATAACAGAAACAAACATTATAGGCAAACACAGAGTTCAATAAAAAATAAAAATATGCATAAAAGAAAACACCAGCAGCATGACACAAAAAGGTGGGTATTAACACATATGATGGTGGGCAGGCAGTGTGGGTGAAGAGTTGAGGTATGTGCAGATGAACAAGTGAGGCATGCACATTGGTTAGAGAAGCGACAATAGAGGTTATATGATGGAAAGCAGTGCAGAAACCATAACACTACAGAACAAAGGCATGTATTAGAGGCAAAAAACAATGTTTATTCACGCAAGTCATGAAGTAACAAAAGCAATACAGCACAATTACCCATGGGCCATCTTGGAGTACCACAGTTACATGTATGTCCCACGGGGCACAGCATTCCCAAATGAGGTTGCAAAAAAGCAAAGGTAAAGACAGATTACAAAAGGTTTAACAATAAACAGTAATCCAATAAGTGTTGGGTACATGACAAACAAAACAAGGTTAGTTGATTAGGGCTAGTTAATTAGTGGAGTCTGGGTTTTATTTTTCGCTGAGACATTTTGGTCATTTGTCTCGTAGTAGTAGTACTGTATAACAACTTGCTGTAAGAGTGAAGTATATATATCTGAAAACGATAACATTTCATTCATAATGCCATGACATAAATCAATCCACATATCACACATCTATCTAACATTGGTATCATCAGGGGTTTTTTTAAGGTTTCGCTTTGGTGACCGCAAAGAAATTTTAAGAGACCGCTTGGAGGAATTTGAGAGACCGTTCTCCATTGATGTGATCTCAGGTCACTATATTTTGAGAGACCGTTGGAGGAATTTGAGAAACCATTTTGGTCCCTCAAAACACCTTAAAAAACACTGGGTATCATCACATAATTTAGCTTTATATAATTGTGGGCTTGGGTAAAGTTCTACCTAGGAAACATAGATGTAGTCTAGACTTAAACTTCCAGACTGAGACCTGTTTAAAACTTAGAGGCCAAGACTTCATCTTTCCTAGTAGGAAGTTACAATATTTTTGAAATGTTTTCTGAAAATAAGCTAAGTAGTTTCAATTAACGGGAGCCGGTGTAGAAAATAATTGTACTTTGAGATCCCCCATTAGGCACTATTTTTGTGCCACTTTGCAACTCCATAACTCACCAACTGATTGAGCTAGAAAGCTGTTGAAACCCTGAAAAGATGCAGCAAGTCTTCTAGTACACATTTTAAAAAATTAGAAAGTTCTGGATTTTGTTTTATTGTGAGTGACGTCATATCATAAGTAGGGTAGGTTTTAGGCCATTTTGGCCCAGGTTTCCTGGTCCTGGTGCCAACTGCAAGAGGGAATTTTTGACTCAAGTTTTTATTGGAAACCAAGCTATAATCCGAGTCTTCTGAGCCTTATATTAGCTTTCCAGTGTTTCTGGTTCTGAAGTTATGGCCCTAAAACAACAAGTTAATTAATTATGGGATTAAATCTTGTTCATTTGATATATATTTAACAGCCCAATGTACAGTACATTTGAAATTCATCACTGATGATATTGTTGCTATTATAAGCTTGCCTTTCATTAGCACAAATTATACAAAGAGACCCAATTGCTACATGACTATTTTTACTACTTTGTACCACCTAGTTTACATAATACACCAATTGCAGTTCAGAGCACTGTGATGGTACAGAAATGCTTGCTATCATGATTAGTCTTCATGCCATCTAAATGTTTAACTTGTTGTCTTGCCACTTTATGTGTCTTTTGGTTTGTAAGGTCAGATCAAAAAGAAGTATATATACTTCACAGAATGGTCTATGTGAATATACAATAGACCTTTCTTCACTTTATTGCAATGATGTATATTGTAAATAAGCCTATTTGCAATTATCCAAGTGCCAATATTATGTTGGTAATTGTTTCATTAACAAAAAGTCAAAGAGTTACTAAAGTATATATAAGGCAATTGGTTACTGCTTTGTTGTATTAATACTTTGCCTACACAATTTTAAATATTTGCAATGCAACATCATATTTAACTGCAGTAAACCTTGGTTAACATCTTCCGTTGTGGTAGGCTAAGGCTAAAATCCAGCAGTTTGCACATGTTTCTGCATTGGAACATCTCCACGGATGATTGTGCTAGAGAGCTGTTCAAAGTTTCAAACCCTCAAAAGATTCAGCAAGTCTTCACATAACTGCAATGAAAAAAATTTTTTGGTTTTGGTTTTTTTTGTGAATGATGTCAAAAGTGGAGTTGTTTCAGGCCTTTTTGCCCCACTTCATCTGGCCCTAGACCCAAACTGCTAGATGTTAGTATTTTGCTCAAGTTTTTATTAGAAATTAGGCTAAAATCCGAGTATTTTGACACTTTGGATTACTTGCTGAGGTTTCTGGTTCAAAAGTTATGACCTAAAAACAACAAAATTAGTAATTGTTCCCATAATTAGATAATTAATTATTTTGTTTATTTTAGGCAATAACGTTTGAACCAGAACCGTTAGAAAGTTGATTAACATCTCAAAATTGACTCAGATTCTAGCCTAGTCTCCATTGAAAACTTGAGTGATATACTTCGGTCTAGTAGTTGGGCCCAGGTCAGGTACTAGCAGCCAAAAATGGTCAAAAACCTAGCTTACTTATGACGTCACTCAAAAAACTTGAAACCCAAAACCAAAAATGTTTCTTCATTGCAGACTCGAAGACTTGCCAAGTCTTTTGAGGGTTTCAACAGCTCTCTAGTACAATTGGCTGAGGAGCTATGCAGTAGGCAAGTCAACTGAAATATCCCTGGTTTTTCCCCGATTTCCAAGTACGATATATTCATAGACCGTCAGTGAACATGTTAATCCGAATTTGATTTGACCGACGATTTTATCTGGTTTAGGCAAAGGTCTGGATTAACCGAAGATGGTTGTTTCTAGCCAGACATCATCTATGTACTGTGACACCGTTGAAAATCACTTAGATTGAACACATTTACGACCCAACAGCAGACTTTCACTCAAGCAAAAGGAATTTATTGATGTATTTACAATGGTACATCAGACTAGTACACGCCATATGCAGGCAGTTATGAACATTCTTAAGTTCATAATTTAGGTAACTTGGCTGCAAGGAAATCTGGGACTTGGACTGACTCAGAGATTTCTGTGACTTATCTATAAACAGTTCTTCTATTTGGAAGGTGATTCTCTCCAGACATCTGACTACAATACACTCAGGGATAATGCTCTACACATGCAAACTCAACACTGATCAGTAGACTGTAACTACTTAAACTAGTGTTCCAGCGTATCTTGAGCATTATATTTAACATGATATGCTATGACCATGGGTGATGTAATAATTGCCTCTTGGATTAATCAAATGTTGCACGCAGTTGCAGCCATTGTTATCATTATTCTAAGCATTTGTTGGTGATTGTGAGCACTCTTGTGTTGCATCTAAAAGCTGCTGAAACTTCCGTATAGACCAGCCAGTGCACTTAACATGCTCGCTGCCAGCGTGCTAATATATCGTACTTGGAAATCAGGCATAAATCCTGTGTGTTAGCAACAGTATAACTCCTCAGCCGATTGTGCTAGAGACCTGTTCATGCCCTTAAAAGACTCAACAAGCCTTCGAGTCTGCAATAAAAAATATTTTTTTATTTTGCGTTTCAGGTTTTTTGTGAGTGACATCATAAGTGAGGTAGGATTTTGGCCATTTTGGCTCATGTTACCTGGCCTAGGCTCAACTGCTAGATGGAAGTATTTTGCTGAAGTTTTCAATGGAAACTAGGTTAGAATCTGAGTTTTTTGAGCCCTTCATCAACTTTCTAGCATTTCCAGTTCAAAAGTTATGATCTAAAATAAACAAACTAATTAATTATCTAATTATGGGATTAGTTAATTATTTTGTTGGTTTTAGGTCATAACTTTTGAACCTTAACCCCCAGCAAGTCATCCAAAGTATCAAAAGACTCAGACTTTAGCCTAGTTTCCAATAAAAAACTTGAGCGAAATACTACCATCTAGCGGTTTGGGCCTTGGGCCAGATGAAGTGGGCAAAAAAGACTTAAAACTACTCCTTATGACGTCATTCACAAAAAATCCAAAACCAAAAAAAATTCTTTTTCACTGCAGACTCGAAGACTTGCCGAGTCTTTTGAGGACTTGAACAGCTCTCTAGCGCAACCTGCTATGGAGTTATGCCACCGCTAAAACACATGGCTTATGCTTCATTTATGCCTGATTTTGACTGAAATCGCCCAGAAGCTAAGGTGTTAAGAACACAACAGCATCTAAGTGCAGAAAAATCTGGATAACAAAATGTGAGCAGCAGATTTTATCAGAAATTGGCGATGATCCAGATATATATACTGAAGATTTTCATAAAGAAATCGTTAGAAATCATTCTTACCAGTAGATCTGGATTAACCGATTCCAGATTAACCAAGGTTTTCTGTTGTACACAAGAACAAAGATATAGAAAGCTGACTATATTTTTGATTCCTTGTTCAATTTAGTTCAAAGGTTCACTATACAATAAGTTATTTTGTGCCTTTATATTGTTTTTAGTTTTCTGAGAAACCTTGTTAGAACACATTTGGCACCACATCTATATTTCACCAGAGTTCCACAGTGTGCCAAGGTTCTTTGCGTGAAATTGTCGTCTTTTAAATTTTGTACATAAGTCATCTATAGATGTATTTCAAAGAAGTGTGATGAAGGATGTAATTAATATTTTTAACACTTTCGTGCTCGCCGTATGTAAATCTACATATTGACAATCCCAAGGTGGTTCTCAGTTGACGTAAATATATGTTTTTGCTGAAAATTGTGGTTTAGGGCACATGTTGTAATGTTTTTTGCCTGACAACAGTAAAAACATATGGTGCTAGAATGAGTTTAAATATTAATAGGTCTTGGAATGAGATTCTAAATTCCCTGTAGTTCAGAAGGTGTTTGAAAGCATGGTTCTTTTGAGTAGGCCCACCTAGGCAGGACCAAGATCCATGGGATCCATGCTGTGATATGCTGCTAAATGCTAGGAAAACATGAAAGATTGTACTGTACATTACAAACGTTTATGTAAGTACATTGAGGCATTTTGGTAAAGTTTAACTGATCAATGCCAGTGTTAGCTGCTTTTGTGGTATCAGAAATGCTTCCAATGAAGTGGAACTTTTGCCAAAATAATGGTGCCTGTAGGTCCAGGCTTGTTGCAGTGGTATGAGTGTAGCCTAAATTGTTTTAGAAATGCTCTGATATGTTGACAATTGACTAGTATGAAGGTAGCTAAATGTTTAGCTTAGCATGTTTACCACTTTAGCTCACAGGTTGAAAACGCCTAGCAGTATCCACCTTCTATCATTTGAATTTCCCACCAAAACCAACTGGTAAACAGTGGATATTGCTATGGGAATCCACCGGAGATCCAATGTGTGTTGATTAGTATGTAAATTGCTGCTGAATTTGCTGATTTTGGCAATTTTCTAATGCACCAATTGGCTGTTTGGCATATTTTCTCCCTACTAAGAATACATTTGCTAAGAGCTGATAATGCATTTCAAAAAAAGCAGAAAAGATGATTGAAATCATTGTTTTACTGCCACAAAACAACCTCCGTTGGTATGGGTAGCCAAATTGACCATTTTCCCCAGTTTGGCCTGCAAAAGCCACTTTTGGCTCATGCAGTTCCGGCTATAACTCCTCAGCCAATAGTGCTAGAGAGCTATTTGAAGCATCAAAAGATGCAGATAAGTCTTGTACTTGTGATTTTAAAAAATTGGGTGTGCTTTTGCATGGAAACCTCCGCCAACAGTTGCACTAGAGAGCTGTTCAAACCCTCAAAAGATTTGGCAATACTTTGCGTCTGCAATGAAAAAAAATTCCCATTTTGGTTTTTTTTTTTTGTGAGTGGCGTCATAAGTGGACTTCATCTGGCCCTAGGCCCAAACCGCTAGATTAGGGGTTCCCAACCTTTCTACCATGTACCCCTTCAGAATTCCGACATATGAGAATGTACCCCTACAGCATTTCAACAGATAAGCATGTACCCCTTCAGCATTTTGACAGATGAACATGTACCCCTAAAATATCTTATGACATAATATTTAATCATGGTTATTCAACTATAAGCATACAATGACTTTTGAAAATAATATTAACTGACATTTGTGTAAAAATTTGGAAACAAACGATATGTAAATATATTTTATCTTTTATTGCTAACCTTGAATGTACCTTTTCAGATAGGCAAATATACCCCTGGGGGTACATAATACCCCAGGCTAGGAACCACTGCGCTAGATGGTAGTATTTCACTCAAGTTTATTTTGGAAACTAGGCTAAAATCTGAGTCTTTTGATACTTCAGATGACTTGCTGGGGTTTCAGGTTCAAAAGTTATGATCTAAAATAAACAAAGTAATCTCATAATTAGATAATTACTTTGTTTATTTATTTTACATCATTACTTTTGAACCAGAAATGCTAGAAAGTCGATCAACGTCTCAAAAAGCTTGGATTCTAGCCTAGTTCCATTGAAAACTTCAGCGAAAATACTTCCGTCTAGTGGTTAGGCGCAGGTCAGGTACCAGTAGCCAAAAGTGGCCAAAAACCTACCTTGCTTATGATGTCAAAACAAGTTTCGAAAATGGTCTATTCGCTTCGTCACATTGCTTTTCATGTTGGAAGAATTTTGTTACATAACTGATGCTTCTATTACAACCTTTTAAGAGTGAGCTTTTTAACAACCTGGTTGTCTTGGAAGCAAGAATGTTCAAAACCATTGCAAGTTTTGCTGCTGAAAATATTGCAAAAAATGGGGGTAAACTTGAGCCTACCAGCCCTGCTCAAGTCCTAAAAACTACCAAACGTCTTGAACCTGGCGACTGCCGACAGTCTTGCTGAACTTCTGCTTTTCAGATAATTGCCTGTCTTAATATCTCTCTTCATGCAATGTAACAATTTCTGACCTCTACAACTGAAAAAAACTTTTTTGTCCATGTTTTCAGCAGCAAAACTTGCAATAATTTTGATTGTTTTTTGTTTCCAAGACAACCAGATCATTAAAAAGCTCATTCTTAAAGGTTGTAATAAAACCATCAGTTATGTAACAATGTTCTTCCAACATAAAACTCAATGTGAGGAAACAAATGAGACAATTTTCCTGACTTGTTGTAAAAATCCAAATTTTAAGCAGGTGGTCTTAAACTTGTGAGCGTGACTGTAATTGCAGAAAAATGACGTCATAGGTCAGTTTACCATTTAAGCTATTTTTTCATAATTTGCACTCTGTCATAGGTTACTTCAAGTCTAATTACAGCAACAAGTGGTGCTGCCGTAGTAGATCTGGTGCTGGTTGCAAATAGATCCAAGTTTTGAATAGTTAAGAATTTTTGGGCTTTGCAAACTGTCTTCATTAAAAGGCAGCAATGATGAGATACACGGCTTTAGAATAAAGAAGCTTTTTTGTGGCACCCTGCTTTATTATTTTTTCCATTAACTAGATGTAGTTGCTTCACACAGAATTAGTGCCAAATTTGATCCAATGGTCTTTTTCAATCTGAGGTGCAGCAGTTATTTCAAAAGAAATTAGCACTTTGAAAATGAATAAACATGTTTTGATTACTAGTAATGTTAAGTCTTAATTTCTTAGTTTACAGATATTATGCATATATCTGTTTGTTTTTTTTAACTTAAGGTTATGGTACTGGTGCCATTTACCTTATCTCATGCCAACTTAATACTTCCTCTCGTGTAAACTTGAAAGAAACTATTATTATTTATAAGACTACTGCTCAGCAGGTGAAACAAGCATTGGCTGTACTAGTACTTTGTACGTAGCACACTCAGATCAATCAGTTTTGTTCCAGGTTCTGTTCTTATTATTTTAATTGTTGCTGCATGTTATGTGGTGTTACAAGGTGCAACTTAAGATTCGTTACCTTTAAAAGCTTTTCAAGCATTAACTGCTTTGAACTGTTTAATGTTTTTGATTGTTAGCTCAAGCTAAAGAATTCCTACGCAGTTTTTGCTGTTAGAAACTTTTTACAGGTCTAATCAGAGTGCATATTTTGCTGACAGAGCAGAAAGTGAAGTAGAAATGAAAAACACGCTGCATTTTCCTTTATATTGTTCTACATTTTTAAACAAGCACTACATTGTAGTTGATAGATGAAATTTCCCACAAACTGGCCAGGGCCTCTGCACCTTTTCATCAACAACTTGAGTGTAGTGTCAGAGTAGTGCGTCATTTCATGCTGTGCCACAGTTTCTTTTTTCTACTGTGTTTTTTAGCTGTATGCTTCACATATAGGAAGATCCTTATGATTACTGTGTAGAGGTTAGTCACACAGTGGGATTTTGACAAGCCCTCAAAAAAATTTTGTAAAGAAACTTTGATAAGAAACCATCTTGTAAGCCAGTTGTAAGAATTTACTAGAAAAAGCAAAATTACTGTGCATTTTCAGGAAATGACCACAAGTTGATTGATGTCACCAATTTGTAACGACTGATGTATTTTAAAGTTCTGCAGTGAAAAACGCATTTTTGACATATGTGTTCATTTGACGTGCATTTTGGAGCCTTTCTTCAAAAATTATTTTTTTATGTGAACAGTAACTTTCTAAATTGTTTTAAATGCTGTTATAGCTAAGATCTCTGAATTTCTTGCAGAATATGCCAAGATAAAAAGTTTGCAAAACACCTGTAATAATTTGTTTAAGATCCATTAGATTTAGCAGATAATCGTGGTTATTATTTTTGCTACTTCTTTTAATTTCTACCAATGATTTCTTGATTTCAACTCCCAAGATATTTGTTATAGCATAGACAATTGCCTGATTTGTTGTCTGATGATGAAGGAATCATCAATAGATTTTTTTACAGAATGCAAATTACATTTTTGTGTCTTGTTGATCTCAGACAATTTTAAATGTGAATGTATGGACCATAAGTTTATTAATTGTATTGCTTCCTTTTGCCAAAAATCTCAAAACTTTTAGTAATATCAGGAAACTAAGATGGGTGCTGTGGTGGAATTAGATCCTCTCTTCTTGAAAGCCCTTGGTTATTTTCGATCCAAGCAATCTGATGCACCAAGCAAATTAAAGATTCTGTTGGATGAAACTTTAGACCACCTAAAAAGGTATTGAAGATATTGTTTGCTGCTACAGAATTGAATTTATAGATCAACATTTAGTTTCTTTATCTGTTACTTGAAAATGTAGTATTAAATGCTTGTAATTTAAGTCATTTTATTTGAAAATGCTCAAGTTATGTGCTCTCAATCATGGAAACAGTGCTTGAAGTTTTGTTGTCATAGGCATATCACATCGTTTTTTTGCAAATGAGTTTTTTAGTTTTCAGGCAGGACCGTGTAAACTACACACTACATGAGAAGTAAATTCGTTGTTTACCATGAAAAATAATATTTCAGTAGTTTAGAAATCTGATCTGCTGGTGAAAAACTTGCTTTAATAACTCACTGTTTATTGGACAATCGCCCTGTTAAACCATTGCCAAGCAAACTCGTACACACAGTAGTCAGCACTGCAAACACTTGTTGATTTTCGCTTGGTATGTGAAACACATATTGCTGTAACTACTCCTTGTGATGTAACTACTTGCTTTTTTGAACACATACTGCTGTAATTACTCGTACTTTTTTTATGCAATGGAACTCTATGCTTTCTAAGGTAGGAACAATTTTTTCCCAGTTCTCAGGGCTCAAGTGATCCTGACAAACTTGCTTCATCAAGCTTCAACAAATCGGTGTTCAAAAAATCAGTATCTGAGGATTGTAGAAAAGACAGGGATCTTGCCCAAAAAAGGCAGTTTGATAAAGTAAGCTGTTATGTGCAGTAGATTTGACTAACTATATTATATGCATGCAGCTAACTGATCAACATGTCATTTTCTCTCTCGTTAATAATAGCATAGCCTTTTACCAACTAATTGGTAGAGCTGCCAACTAGATTTTGTTTTATGAACTGTCTCGTCATGAAATCCACATTCAATATTTTTGGCACTGATGTTTTTAGACAAATTAGTATTTTTTCATACTAAGAACCATTGCTGCATGCAAAGTTTCCATCAGGATGCAGGGATACTAAGTGACTATTTCAAGCTTTTATTTGAACTATGGTTGACCAAACTTAACAAAATTGAAAAATATATACATGTTTCTATGACGTAGATTCAAAAGGATCTTGATTTAATCAACCAAGAGACTTCAAAAAAGGTTTGCAAAGGCACATCACCCAATGGTACGACTTTCCCATCATCTGCGTCGTTTTCTGCTAAGCACGAATCTCCTTTACGTGATCTGATGGATCAAAGCCATTATGGAAAGTCGTCGCAGCTGCAGTTACCGGCAGACGATTTTGAGCGAGAAATGGAAGGATTAGCGTGTGCCGTGTGCAAGTATGATGCTAAGTACTTCTTAAGCATAAAGTTCTTCTCAGTAACTTTTCTACTAAGTTTTTCTAGACATCAACAGTGTAAAGTTAACCGCAAATCAGAAACAAGTCATGAAAATTACTGCGCCAGTTATTATAAAAAGTCATATCAAATTATCAGCGCCTGGCTTTCAATCAAGAGATTACAAGATCGACAAACCCGCTTTGATTAGTGGATTGGTCAAACATGATTGACAAGAAGCAGGGTTAACAAAAAAACTTTTTTCGTTTGTAATCAAAAATCAATTTTTCATAACATATTGAATTTCTGAAGCGCGAGTGTATCAGTCAGCTGTGACAATACAACCGTTGGTGTATTGTTGTGTGAGGTATTATGTCTCTCCAGAAACCTAAGGCAGTGCATGCTGCAAGTAAGCGGCAATACATTGCATCAGTTGGAGAAGTTCAAGTGCCTTGGTTTTGGATTGGTTTTCACGAATGAAGGCAGAACAAGGAGATTGATACAAGGATTGGTAAAGCAAACGCAGTTCTGCGTGAGTTTTGTCGCTCTCTGGTGTCAAAACGGGAGCTTTCAAACACTGCAAAGCTCAGTTTTCAAATCTATTTCGTTTTTATTCTTATTTACGATCATGAATCTTGGGTAACGACTGAATGAGTGTGATCTCAAGTACAAGCGGCAGAGATGGCATTTTTGTGAAGAGTTCATGGCGTGACAGTTCACCGTAAAGTGCGGGTGTCAAGAACTATGAGGGGTTGGCGAAAACCGTGGGGTATTTCGATTCCGCCTAGACCTAGGGCTTCTGCCCAAGCGACCCTCCCAGAGAAAAAGCGGGTATGAAAATGAATGAATGAGTTTACTCAAATTCAGGTCGAGTTACCAGATGGCCAAAAAGGATAGAGCGCGTGTCACCAAAGCTGGTAGGCCGGTCAGGTCATGCCGAAGACTTGAAAGCGGTACTTTCAAGTCTTGCCTGTCCAGGCTCGTGCTCGGTGTTAATGGGTGGATACAAGGGAAAGCTTCGCGCACGGTGCTGCCATTGGCTGCCATCAGTGCAGCATTCATTGCGAAAGCAGCCGCGTGGCCTACGGCGCAGTCAGTGGAGATGGGTACCGCAGACCACTCGTGACACTCCGAAGGAGTACAAAGCGAGTATAATGGAACTCTCTTCATACTCGCTGAAAAAAATTCACCCAAATTCGCTAGTGATCTTTGGTAGGTTCAATTCAGTTCAGCAGCTTTATGATTAACTCCGAATGACGAACTTTTGATATCAAGTCACATGAGTTTGACATGCACTTGGAACAAATGCTCGCTCGTCAGCTATTTCAGTGAATTTCCGACTCTTCTGTGGTAGCTAATCACTAAAAGCTTGTAATTAGAAATCAATTTAATTTTGAAGAAAATGTTTCAAGATTTTGGGCAAAGCAATGTGGGCGTCTTGTTTTACGAAAGGCGTTTCACACATTATTCGCCAAATTGACTGGAAAGCGTAGCACTCGAATTTGATTCAGATTAAGTTTTTTTTTTGTCGAAAAATATATAACAGTCATTAAAGCAGAATTCATTTTGTTGTAATTGCACTGAAGTGCATATTGTATGGGTTCTTTTCGTTCGCCGTGGTGAATGGAGAAAGTTAAAGCTTACGCTAATACATGAGCAGCAGGAGGTCATGTTAAATTACCATAAGGGAACGTTCCAATCAGGCCCGTAATCAGCTTGGAACACCAGGCATATTTGACGGAACCGGGGGGCCGCATGGGCCTAGGCCTCCACTCTTTTATTTCTGGTGGGGCTTCCCCTCACACTTTTTTCCTAAATATCGTAGGTTTAAGTAACACAATTAGTATTGGATCCAGTGATAAAGAAAATCGTTTAATGACAAAAACGTTGCAGAATTTTGGCAGTATTTGTTTGATATTATTTCTAACATATTGTTATTAATTAGGCATTGAATTTGGCAGGATTTCATAATTGTTTGGCAGAATACACCGTGCACAATCTGTCACCCTGCTATGGCTCGCTTACCGCATTGGTGTTGTTAAACAGTGCTGCCAGATGGTGTAATACAACACCATTTTTCAGAAAAATGGTGTCATTTCACGTGCTTGTGTGCATGGACGTCGGAAGGAATTTTTTCAGGGGGGGCCACTAGTAGATTTTTCCAAAAGCTTTTTTACGGGGGCCAAAAGTGGTGAAGCTTGTTTTTTACCACTCGAATTCTTGCTGAAATTTTCAAATTCCTGCCCCTCTTCCAACACCCATATGCTTGTGTGTGGGAAAAGTTCGTGCCACACCATTAAATAATTTGGGTAATTTCAAGCGTTGTAACACCATTCCAAATAGTGAAATTTAACCGAATCTTATACACAAAATGAAATATTTGACATATCAATTTCAATTATGTTTTGGTATTTCGCGTTGGCAGCGCCAAATAGCTATATTTTATTTCTGCATTGGCAACACAATTGGCATCCTCAGGGACAATTTGCTACGTATGTTTTGTCTGGTCTTTGCATTCCGGTATCTAATGCGATTGTAGAATGAGTATTCAGTCATGATACTTCTGTGTTCAAGATGAGGAAAAGTAGTGATATTGAATGTGTTTAAGGCAGGTATCAATGCTGTGTCATTTTTGCTTGTTTTTTAAGCTGTGTTCTTGGTGTTTTTAACAGCCCAGTGGCTACTCCGGCATACGGGCTCTTAGGGCTTTTCCCGAGTTTTAGCTTACGATTTGCATCGAAGAACGCAAACTTGCTTGCTTTGTATGCAGGGGCGTAACGAGGTTAGATGGCGCCCTGGGCAAGAAGCAAGTTTGTTGCCCCCATTTTCGAATTTGAGGTCCTTAGGAAGCAAATGTATTGTATTGAAGAAAATACTCGTGAAATTGTTGGGACTTTTCGGCGCCCCCATAGTGATTCGGCGCCCGGTGAATTATGCCCCCCTTGCCCCCACTCGTTACGCCCCTGTTTGTATGTTTTTTCCAGCACCCACGGTCCCACTTCACTAAGTTGTTAATTCGGGCTCGTTTCTTTGGGCCTTATCACTGTTCATGTATTTTCGTTCCATGTCTGGCCTTTCGCGTTCATGTTACAGGTGACCTGAATAAAACAATATCGTTCATAGTAGACGTTCTCACGTCGTTCGCTCACGCTTTACTCGGGCTAATTCATTAGAGTCCGAGCTGTCCTATGCAGCTAAGTATTTTTAAAACATAATTCATATCAGACTGAATGTTTTTTTTGAAGCAGTGGATTTGTATAGAACATTGGATTTGAAGTTCAATCCAATGAACAGTTCCCATTTCGAGAATAATTTCTAACTAACGATAATTGTCCANCAACCCGGGCTAATATGAATGAGCCTATAGTAAGCGGATGACTTACTGGCGTTACCGTTGCCCTGTGATGTATGTTACTCAACAATGGAGGAGTTATCATGAGAATTTCTCATTTATTGTTAATACATAACATAACGTCACAGGGCAACGATATTGCCAGAATGAAAGCAGCTGGAAATTTCATTGACGCAAGCGTCGAACGGTTTTATTCAGTCAGTTTGAATAAATCGTATAATTAGCCCAAGTGACGCTGATGACCTGTGTCGCCCCTGTAACAACCTATTTGAATTTCAGGTAGTTCACCGATACGTTTTCATAGCGGTGTAATTTTGTCTAAAATAGTGTAATTTAGAGCTTCATATGTGTATATGTAATGACGTCCTATTATAATGCTTGTGACGTCATAGTTGCCTATTCAAACCACAAAATTTGCTATAATTTCTTTTTGAGGTGCACATGTGCACCCCACTTTGAAAAAGGTTCCGCCACGGCGAAGAGTTTTCTGAAAGGGGCCCAATTTTTTTAAACTATGTCCAACACATTTTTCCAGGAGGGGAGAAAAAAATTTAGGGGCCAAAGCCCTCCCTGGTTACGGACCTGGTTCCAATCATTCTCAATTTTCGTAGAGGAAAGCCAAGTTGTTTAATTTTCAACGAGCAACAGCGTAAAAATTTAGAAATTCGAGATGATACATCATATGTTAAATCAGGTTTTCGGCCTTAAGATCGCGCTACGGTCTCACTGTGATGATTGTATAGCGCAGTGATAAAAAAAAGGTTTCAGTTGTTGGTTTAAATAATTTTTGTTCACTTTTACTTTTAGAAGTATTCAAATAACCCGTCACTGGGAGCAAAAATCAGCAACTGTTTTGCATTACAGGCAAATTTCTACCGGCTCAAAGAACCAACTGGTTGAATGTCAAGAATGTCACAATCTGTATCACCAGGTTTGTCTTCAACCATTTGTAAAAGGAAAGATGTCTAGAATACGAGTAATATTGACTTAATGTCGGCTACTTATATGTGTGTTTAAATGGATAAATGGAACTAACGATTATGTAAAAAAGATCGTCCAAATGTATTCGCCATATGTTAAAGCGACGGGTTCTGAAGAAGTTATTAAGTAGCACTGTTAACGCAACCTCGCTCATCAACGAGCTGTTTTTTTTTCGGTCAAACACCGAAACGTGTTTGAAATGACCGAAAAAAACTAAGCCATTTCGGTCAAAATGTCTAAAAATATAAGCTAATGAACACTGTTACGGCGAGTTTTGATACAACTATGAGACAAATGACCGAAATATGTCAGTAAAAATAAAACAGTCAACGAGGTATGTTAGTTGTGTCATGACGAGAAAAAGTAAGCAAAAAGTAGTTTTAAACCTTCGCACTCAGTGCTATGTTGTGGTTAAAGTGACGTTGATTTGCAGATATGATTGTTTCTTCTTTAAACTTGCAAAAAAACACACCGAATAGCCACAAAGCGTGGTCGCGCGACTAAAAATGTGCCTTGTACACCAAGCCATTGAAACCAGTGTTATTTAGTGACGTGGTCAGTTATTAACTTTGTTCTGCAAAAACCACCTTATGCTTCAGTGTTCTGTCCATTTCGACCACCATTGGGACAGGTTGCTTCATACGTCACTCTTTTGGAGTTACCAAAATTTCCAGTTACGTAATCTTAACGAAAGTGATTCATTTCACCGCAACGAGCAGCTGCGATAACAATGCAGAAATTTACAGTGTGAAATGGACGACCGATGCTCCTTTGTCTTGAGCCCAAATTTTCTGCTTGTCAGCAAAATGTAAAAAGCTGGCCGGAGTCCTTCCAGGAAATGGTTCGTAGAGAGTTTTATACCACGTTTGAAAAGCCGATTTCATGCACTACACAGTCACGAATTTAACTTACCCTTCTTTGATTGCAGTAGGCCTTTATACCCAAAACCTTCCCAAGTGCCCGACTCTGCTCTACGTGCATTACGAAAGGTCAACTGTGTCATTGCGTGGCTGGTCGTGGGAAGCGTCTTCTCAAAAATTGAACGACACACTATACGAAAAACCTTGCATATAACAATCCTGTTTGACCCTTATGCAATTCCATCGTTTTATTCGCACTGCATTTGGCTTGGATTTATATGACTTGATGTTACGAATACTGTACTATGATTTGCTTTTTGAAATTCACGCCATTAAAAATCTGTCAGGATTGTCACCAACCTTCAGTCAACGACCAGGAAATCAGTGATCCCCGGTGTATCTGGTACTGCGCAAGATGTAAAAGGAACATGAAGAAGCAAGTTAAACAGCATGTATTAAAAGCACAAGTCGCATCTGGTAACGCATGTGGTGCTGTTTTTTTTTGGACAGTGGCATTAAGCTAAACTGTTTTCTCGATGTAGATTACACTCCAAAAAAAGTCGTCTGCGTTTTCCCGCCTTGAACGTGCATTTTATTTTTGTTTTCGTTAAATTCTGATCAACTGTACGCTAGTGTAAATCACGTATTACCTAACATGCTTTTATATCCGAGTTGAAATTGCTTTTTCGCTAAACGAAGTGTATCTCGCAGGAAACCTGATCAACCAACATCGCGGGAAGTCACCAGTTAGTGTAACGAAAAATATTTCAGTTACCCCATTCAAGCGGCAAGAAGTAAAGGTATGTCACGAAATAAGTTGTTTCCGGTGCGTATGCAACTGTTGTTCCATATTGTCCTGTGTTGCAACATTCTCTTGCACCCACACCCGTTGATCGAGCTCCATGTGAGATTGTGAGTGAGTCCAGTAGATAACATGTTTCTAAGTCTGAGCAGCTTCGTATAGATCAGCTATGTCCAACCAAAATGTCTTACCGGGCCAAAAATTGTGTCACTGTCTTCATGAGGGCCGCGCATTAAATGACTTACTTTCATTTTAGCAAACCAAAATTTGGCATAAAGCTACTGAAAGCATTCGAATACAAACGGCAATGATAACAACAGTATGGTGCTTTCAATCACTCCCAAACTGTGATGCCATAGTGACGTTCAGTGTCAATACAACAGCAAGGGTATAGTTAGAAATCAGTTTAGTGCAGAGCAACACATTGAGTAGAAATCAGTTTTGCACCGAGGTGTCAGTGGACACGTGGAAATCTTCCAGTGCGCAGTACATGATAAAAAGGTACATAAGACCGCTAAATCGAAAATGTCGAATTTAACATTATCAAAGTAAAGACATGTTGCCATTGTATTGTACATACACAATAATGGAAAGCTTACTTGGCCGCACAAATCCTTCGACAAGGTCGCATGAAGCCCACGGTCTGGGCATGGCTGGTGTAGACCTAGTGGATTACAAGCTTCAATCTCTGTGCAAGTAATAAGTTACACCGGAACAAGTATAAGTTTTTTGTTGTTTTTTTTACTCTGCGCGCAATAATGGGCGTCGGAAGGGGGGCCTTGCCCCCCTGGATTTTGAAAGTTTCAGCTAAAAAAGTTTTTTTTCTTAGTTTTGAGTGGGAAAAATCAAATTTCACCACTTTTGGCCACCCCTGGAAAAATTTAGGAAAAATCCCCTAGTGGCCCCCTGGAAAAAATCCTTCTGACATCCATGCGCGCAATGTTTAGTTAACTCTACAAATTAAATTGTAAAATAAGCATTTTCAAAAGGTTTTATATTTTCAGACAAGTGTAGGGCATGCACCAGGCGGGACTTCAATGCAAGGATGGGCTGCTCTTAGCGGAAGACCGATCTCAGCTCATTCAAGATCCCAGGAAGAACAAACTAAGATTTCAGAATCCAAGATGCAATCTAATCATAAACCAATTAAAGACAAGATCTCCCAAAAACTACACAAAAATCACACAAAGAGTGCCCCAAAGTTTTCGGTGTCGGATCAGTGGGCAGAAGCACTTGGTGCTAAATCCCCACAAGCGGAGCTGAAAGCCAACCTGAAGCAAGGTCTCAATAACTCGAAATACAGCTCCAATGCGTCTTTACCGCGGACTGCAAATTCCCAAGGATCTGTCAATGCGAAAGTACAACATGTATATCAAAACGCGTCCGGTTCCGCCGCGCACGCAGCAGACCGAACGGCGCCATATCCCAAAGCATCCGCTTCAATGTCGGCAGTACCAAGAATTACCAACAGTAGGAGTTCTACGGAAATGCACGATAATGCAGCAAGGAGGCTGCAGAAGATGAAGAAGAAACCGATAAATTTGCACCAAAAAAGAGGAAAAGTGTGAGCTGCACGTTATGTTGGCGCGAATAACGTGTGAAGTTAGCACTGTCTCTTCGACTGGCAGAGTTCATGGTCGGAAGCATTTGTTTCTTTGCGGTTATCACACGCGCGTAGCCGGCGAATCGGAGACAACCAAGCTGTGCGTGTTCGTTGGTGTACGTCAAAATACCGCTGGTTAGCTTCGTACAAGTGCACTTTTCGGGCGTTTTTTTATCGATGTTACAATTTTGTTTGAAAACGGTTTTAAATTGTTATACTGTTGGTGCCTGGTGCTTTCCACCTGGGTGCATATTCCGGAAAATGACAACCTACAAACTGCGTCACCAATCTGAAGCGCAGACCAACAGTGCAGAAAGATGAATCTGCGAACTGTGTTCCTTCTGAAAAACGGCGCGAACCAATTTTCCACTCTAAAAGCTGCTGAGAAACACATTTTTTGCTGCAGCAAAGTTTATGTTTGGCATATACGAAACGAGGCACCCATCACTGCGATAAAAATTTCTGCTTCCGCCGTTGCTTTCAACTTGAGTTGTATGGTGATCTCTACAATATCTTACAAGCAAGGTACCATTTGTCGTTTCAATTAGAGTCACTTCTTTTCGAACACAACTTATCATGTGCAAGAACATATGTAAACTTGTCTGTGATAATTTTTGGATGTTTGGCGCTTATTCGACATCATCGTGTCGATCACCGTCATGGCGATTCAGGTGAAATGCGGTTCATCTATTTTCAAACGACGGTTTTGCGTCACGTTGAAACCCTTCAAGGTTGGCAAACAAAGTCACCGTACTACTCGCCTCTGCTTTATGTGGAGCAGTATTGAGTGTCTAGCGCTCGAAAATGCTGTTGGTCGCTGCGCGGGAATGCGAACTACATTCATTTCTCTCAGGCCGATTGATCGCGTAAATTGTTAAGGCTTCCCATGACTTTTTGACCAATCGTAAAATAAACCCATCTGTTGCAATAACCAACAAGTCATTAGGATAATGGCTTATTGGGAGTAGACGAAATGGCGTACATGCACAGGCTTTGATAGGGGTTAACCCGCATTCAAAAATCCCTGCCCAAGTCGGACGCAACAGCGTTTATTTTTAAATTCTTTGCTTAGTGAGTTTTCTTCACGAAACACTGGCCCTTGTTTCAGGGGCGTACAGAGGCTAGCTGGTGCCCTGGGAAAGAAACAAGTTTGCTAAGGTCTTTTGGGAGTAAATGTACTGTATTGAACAAAATACTTAGGACAGGACATTATTGGGACTTATAGGCGCCCCCAGTGGTTCGGCGCCCGGGGCACTGCGCCCGCTCTCGTTACGCCTCTGCCCTGTTTTCCCGCCAACTCGTGTGAATGAGCCACTGGATTTCAAGATGCAAATATCCGTCGTTTTCCGTGCTCAACTCCACCGTATGTTATACTTTCCAACATTTGGTTGCAAGAAATCAATCCCTATGAGGCTAGCTTTGCTAATAAATATTATCAGATGCTTCTCGGATCGGCGCTCGCTGAACACAGTTGCGTAAGTAGTTCTTGCAAAATTCTCTTAAAACCGACATGTGCGTCTTCCATGCGCCCTGCAACTTCTTTTCACGGCTGGAAGTTCGTTTACTTGTTTGTCGTCTACAAAGCGCCTTACACTTGTGATTAGCATGAAGTAACAATTTTACAAATAACTTTTTGCAGTCTGGGGATCACAGCATTACACATCGGTGCTGTATTTAACTTGGCTCGCTGCAAGAAAGGCTGACATGTAGTCTTCACGTATTATTAGTTAGGGGACCCCAATTGCAATTGGGGCTAGGCTGTCCTCATTAGTGGCCGTCTCTTTTGCATAGGCTACTTCATTGCTCGATGTAGTTCAATAGTACACTCCTGCAATACCAGAAACAAATGGATTTTCAATCAAAGCTAACAGGAAGTCCTTGCAGGTGGCTGGCCGGAAAAGCAGTTGACGCATTACACGCCTGTTAAGTGGAGCTGATTGACCAATTTTTCGAGTGGTACCAGTTTCGACACGTGGTTATGAAGTAAGCTGTACGTGATCGGGTGGTGAGCTGGGATCGATCACAGATCTGCTCTGAAGTATGAATAAGCAACTCAACATTTAATAAACATCTGAGTTGAAAAGTACCTGCAACGTTGCGAAAGTGACATGTTGGCTAGGGCTTGGTTAAGAACAAAATGTGGGTGAAACCTCAGTTTGCCAACGCCTTTCAGCTTACGCGTCATCATAGGTGGGGGTTGAACAAGCTTGTTGGGACAAGTGGAAACCTGAGAGGAACCACACTACATCAAAGGCAAGTTAAGATGCTCCGTGATTGTTCACCGCTTGTCTTCGTTTTCTCTTATTTCCGTCCTATTAGCGCGGCTCCACTGCATTGGTAGGACTAACCTCGTTTTGGCACGGCAGGTGTCTTTAATTAAAATAATAAATTTTTGCTCACTGGTAACGCCAACTATGGAAATTCACCAAGCGAATAATTTTGATTTTGTGAAATTTTGAATCGTGAAATTGCAGTCAACTTCGGTAGGTGGTCTTTGGCAAGCTTCTTTTTTAAATACCAACCATATCAGCTACCTCTGTTTTATCTCGATGAAAGGCCTGCAATGGTCCTTTCGGAAAAGCAAAGTTAATTAAACGTAATTAATTGAACAGATTTTCTGTTTAGTTGCCAACAACGGAGCTGGAGCCTACTTCCCGGAAGATCGAATAGAAGAAACAGCAGGTGAGCGACAATTAGAGTATGCTCGTCAGGATTTACGCAGAGGTGGAACTTTAAACTTACGCTTGATGGGTAACCAAGTTCAGCACAAATTTATCATAAAAACATGGTTTTATCTGAACATATAACTTTGTTCGCACATATTTCCTGTCGGTGAAGTTGGGCATTTTTGTTTTGGAGAACATTAGGCTGTTGTGCAGGCCCGTAACCACGAAAGGCATTCGGAGGGAATGCCCGCCCAAAGTATTTTGTTCCAGTGGCGTAGCCAGCCCAAAAATTTGGGGAGGGCCAAAATGTTTGATTTTAGGCGAATAACACTATTTTTTTGGAGAAACGCCTCTCTAAGCACAAAATGGCTGTATTTTCTAAAGATTTGGGGGGCATAGACCCCCTGGCTACGCCTATGGTTCCTCCCAAAAATCAGACATTTGTAATGACAAATACAGATCGTCAGCTTATCCACCAGGTCGTAGAATTCTGCAATTTTACTAGTCGAAACCATCCAGGTGTGCCTTTTCTCTCTTGTCTTGAAGGCGCGAAACTATACCCCACTTTTGCCCAATCCCCTCTCAAAATTTATCTGTTGTGGTGCCTAGTTGGGCCTAGGCAGACACACAACCAGGGGGAGCGTTTGTTCCCCCGAAATTTTTAAAACATTGCATAGCAATTTTGACATTTGCAGAAACTTTCAAAGAATAAAGATGAAATTTTATATTCTAATCATTTTGAGGAAGTCTTTTTGGAATTTTTCTGTCCTACTGGTAAATTATCTCCTTACAAGATTTATCTTGAGACAAGGTTATCTGATCGAAAATTTTGTAAATGATTGGTAGTTAACCACAAATACGCAGGAAGTGTCAAAACTTGTGAGATAGTTTAAAATGTTCGTATTTCGAAGGCATTTTTTATCTATTTGTTCGTGTACTATTTTTTCTTGGACAGGCCTCAATTTGCCCTCATGAAACTTTATAACATTAGGGTACTGTTGAACCGTGCTAATTGCTGAAACTTTCAAATTGATTAGAGAAATCTTGACATAACAGTTAGTGCCACGTCAAACCTCTTGTTTTTCTACGACCTTTTGATTATTTATGTTAGAGGCAAAGCGGACGTAGTAGGCTAAATTTCTTTACAAAATGTTGTTTAGCTGCATTTTCGTTTCGAAATGTGATAGTTTTTCACTAAATTTAGCGTGAGGACTGTTTCACGTGTTAATGTCTTTCTGGGTTGATCCCAGTATCACGGCTTGGGAAAAAGGTTTAGCAAAGTGTCATATGAGTGCTAGTCAAGTGTTAAACGCATATACCTACTAGACCACTTTGGCACCAAATGACGCTTTACATGACCCTAACTTTTGCAACCAGTGCAAGCCCTGAAAGGTCATAGCCTTAAACGTGCTTCTAAAAGCTTTCACACAACTCATGGATGCCAGAAAAAGCCGTTTTGTCCCAAACACAGTTGATCGGTTATGCGCCAATTACACAAGACACCTGATGTGTTTTGCTCGAAATGGTAGCATTCAAAGGTCCCTTCGCCCTTGACATAGGCTATGCTTTCAGTTTGGGATCTTCATTTGTGATAGAAATTCAAACACATGCCAGGAAAATAGAGCAGAACAAATTTGCTAAACAAGACGAAAATTAGGTAGGATTACTACTGTAGTAGCCTATACATCTGTCACACTAAAGCCATGACTACACTAGTTGAGTACGGAACCAGGTGTTTGCATGAGGATACTAATTTTTATCCTGTCCTGATCGTTCGGCCTGCATCTTGAATAAAACTGAAAAGTTCTCATTTTCGGAAATGTTGCGAAGAGAACTTTTATCTGTGCGTCACGCTTATGCAAAATCGCATGGAAATATTTTCAACTGCAGCAAAACTGTTGGCATGACGTTTAAGGCTAAGAGTGCAAAAAACACAGTCACCCCATTACTGACAAATGGGTGGTAAAAATCTAAAATCTGCTAACCACTACAAATATCTGGCAACTGTACTGAATACTGGGCTCTCAGATGATAAAGACATTCATAGACTGTTAAGTAAGTTTCTGTAGCCCGGTGTCAAGCGAAATTTCTGACCTATTACTTTTTGTCAGTAATTTTGCTTCTCAGAGTAAAGGAATAAAGTTTGGCGATTACTTTTTGATGTGTGTTGTGTAAATTAAAACTCTTTGGTTAGATGTCAGATACCCACAACAAGCTACACTACGGGAATAAGTAAAACCAGTGAAAAATATTGGACTTAATCTTAAACTTCAATTATTTTCTTTTTCTAACTG
>JGI24159J19872_10001362_pt1 | contig 26616 bp, 12 predicted proteins | sample Ectturendosymbi4_FD_19872 | JGI IMG/M metagenome (IMG submission 19872)
AAAAGATTTTGGGAGAATCCCCCACTGCCCCCCCTGGAAAAAATCCTTCCGACGCCCATGGCTGCACATCGCGTGTTTCTAAACTGAGCATTCACGCATCTTTCCGGGCAGATTCACACAAGCTGGCTCTGAAGTATCCGCTTTGCTCGGACGTATCCCGTCCGCTGTCGGTTACCAACCAACCTTGGCAACGGACATGGGGACGATGCAGGAGCGAATTACCACCACCAAGAAGGGCTCCATCACGTCGGTGCAGGTTATTTCGATTGTCGTTTGTTCAGCATCTCCGCGTGTGTTCTCAAAAGGAAAAATCATTTTACTCTAGCTAGCCAGTTGATAAGAAAGCTGCAATTTCACCTCCAAGGACGTTCGCCGTTGACGGAAAGTATGTTTTTATTGCGATTTTGGCTTCTATTTTATAGGCAGTGTTTCTTGACGAGTTGGTAATGGGGTCAATTCTCAGTAGGCTAGGTAATAAATCTTGTGAAACTTATTTTTAACTCCATTTGCTGCCATTCATCTATTTTTAAAAAATTTCCTGCCATTATTCGAAAGCCAACTGAGTCACCAATGGGAGCAACACATCAACAGTACTGCGCAGTCTCATCGTATTCGATTTGGTTTTACTTCTGTTTGAAGAGCGGTCATCTCGCGCGCCCCCAGGCCGGCATTTGTAAAAACCCAAGTTGAGCAAGGATGGCCAGTTTCTTAACTTGAGTGTCGGGTTCTTCTTTGGCCGACTTTGATTCAGGCGTTAGTCGAAAATAGGAAGCCAAAAATGCCCTGCATGCTGTTCATTGTCGCCTAATACTCCTTCAAATTAAGCAAGGTCTCGATCTCTTATCTCACTCGCGCAGGCCATCTACGTGCCCGCTGACGACTTGACAGATCCGAGTCCGGCCACGACCTTCTCCCACTTGGACGCCACCACTGTGCTGTCCCGGCAAGTGGCCGAGCTGGGCTTCTACCCGGCCGTGGACCCGCTCGAGTCGACGTCACGTATCATGGACCCGAACATCGTCGGTCTGGGACACTACGACTGTGCGCGGCGCGTGAAGAAGATATTGCAGGTGCGTCAAGGGTGCTGCAGGGGTGCCGCCGCTTTCGAACCAAGTGTTGGCCAAACCCTGGTTGCTTTGCTGACGGTAGACACCTGTTATGTGTTTTAAATGCTGAAGTAGCACTTGGACCCAAAAATCAGAGCTTTGTCGAATACTTAAATTCGAATTAAATTTGGATTAAACAAACGTGAAAAAAATGCGAAGTTGGCAAAAATTCTGCAGTGGCACTCTGCGCTCCTGAGTAAGAGAAAGAAAGAAACTCAGCAAGCTCACGTCACTGCGTAATGACGTAACGAGCTAATTAACAGGTCGTGTGATCGCTGATCGGCGTTCTGAACATCTGCGCGATCAACTCATTTTGCTCCTAACAGGTTATTCCGGAGTAGGATTCGATATTTGCTTTTGATTTGAAAGTTGAAACTTTGAAAGTTGCTTTTGATTGATAGCAATCTGACGTAAGCTGTGCTTGCTCAAACGCTTTCAATGTTTCTATAAAGCTGACAAAGTTTCGAATCGGAGAACTGTGCCATGGGGGTAGGTTAAACAAAATAGTTTTGGTTCTGCTAATACAGCGCTTAGTACCAGGCTGTGGGAGGAATGTGTGCAAGAGGGTGGTTTGGCGTACATAGCGATTCGGCTGAGAGTTAGTGGGGCCAGAAGTTGCGGTGGGGCCAGAAGTTGCGATCTTGTGCGACCCGCTAGTGCGAACGATTGATACAACTAGAGCAGCGCACACGCTGTCGCTTCGCACCAGTCCAGCGCGTGGGACGTCTTTTGACCGTTGTCGGCCATGTCATGTCGGACCGTTTAGCCTCAAAGCCGACCTTGGTGCGCGCAATGTTTTGAACATACCCGCCGAAGCATTTTACTCAGTTTTGCGGCATTCGCTTTCCATGGTTGGATTTTTACACATTGTCCACCGTAGCTTCTGACAAGCCTATAGCCAGGTTTGAAAGTTTGGTGGGGGGAAAATACATTTTTAAGGGGCAATGTTTTTGTTATTGTGTGTTTGAAACATATTTCCGGACCCAACAAAATTTTGGGGTGCACTGGCCCCGAACGCCCCCCTACGGGTCTGGCTTCTCAGGCAAGTCATCAGCTCCTAGGTACGTGGCGAAGCTGCTTTGAGAGATCAACGATTTTTATATTGTTGAAAATGTCTCCCCCCATACCCGTGCAACACCCCCCGTCAGATCTATTAAAGCAGTTACGTTCATATTCGTGAACTGGCTTTACGTTCAGCACGTCGTCCAAGACTTGGCTCTTCTTCGTTTCAGGACCAAAAATCCCTACAGGACATTATTGCCATCCTGGGTATGGGAGAACTGTCGCAGGAAGAGAAGCTCACCGTGCAACGGGCCAGGAAGATCCAAAGATTCCTGTCGCAGCCCTTCCAGGTCTGTCCTCGGTCCCAGCGACGCTTCGAAGTGTGCGGTGTTGTTTCATGCATTGATTCATTGATTGGTTGGTTGCGCAGGTCGCCGAGACATTCACCGGCACGCCAGGAAAGCTCGTGACGCTCAAGGACACAATCACAGGTTTTAATCAAATTCTTGACGGTGAGTTGATGTATTTTTATTTCACTGAAGTTAAAATTTCGGAGCAGGTGTAAATCTAGCGACAACTCAAGGGGGGCAATAACTTTAATTGACGCAAGTGAAGTTTTTACGAATTTCGATAAACAACATTGCGCCCAAGGAGCTCAAGTTTAAGGAGCAAATTGGTTGACAAAAATACAGACACATTGTCCCTGGTTGCGTGCCTCCCTTTCAGATTCATCTTTCGAAAGGAAGGTTAAGTATGGCGCGACCTGTGCCACGAGTGTTAGGAAACTAGTGTTTTTTATTGGCTGAAAATGCCTTGCAGTCGACGGTTCACTGAACTGTGACGCGGTTCAGTGAACTGTGATGTGGTTCACTGAACGGTGATGCGGTTCGCTGCTTTAATCAACTTCTAAAGCGGGGATGGGTATCTATTTGCTATCGCGGGCCGCATAAACTGTCGATTGTCGCTGGCGGGTCGCAAATAACATTTGGCCTCATCCTGAAAATCTTCCTTAATCTAACTAAGAAGGATAGAGGTTTCTCATGACTATCTAAGTACCTGTCATGGAGTTTCGTTTTGACGCAACCTTGTATTCTAGATCGGGTAACGAAATTTCTGATGCAGGCCATTCACGCAGGAGCCCCACCCCTGTTCTGAAGTTTAAGCGCGTGTCTTGAAAAAGACTTGCACATTAGAATTTGCCTAATTCGTCACCTCAAGGGGATGAGAAAAAAGTGACGATTTAAGGCGAAGTGACGAATTACGCAAACAGGTGAAAGCTCTATCACAGAAGCTCGTATGCTTTATCATAGTAACTCGTACACATAGTGCTCTTATTTGCAGTACAATACAAGTTTATGACGTTATGGATGTATACAACAATTAATCCCTCTACTCTTATCTGGACCCCTCTATTTAAAAATAATTAACAAACTGCAAAGACTTCCGCGTTCTATCAATGGGGAGTCGGGTCGCACTTCGCACCTCGTGTATAAATTCGATAAACAAATTGCGAGGAGCAACAATTATCAGATAAAGATCCTTAATTGGTTTGGATTCCCACACGTACTAGCTGCTTGAACATCAAAAGCAAAACTATAAATGACGTATTAGCCGAACAAAACGCTTCTAAGGGATAGAAAGAAGTGACGAATTAACTAAATTGACGAATTAGACGAACAGAAATGTACACAAAAGATAGGAATTCTGCCGGGACCGACGAAAAATTGACCAATTGAACGAATTAGACGAGATCTACTGTATCAAACAAGTCCGAGAACCTTTGACCGGCCGACCTTATCATTCGCTCGTGGCTGCGTCGCTGTGTGCGACACCTTCAGCTCTGGTGTATTGTGTGGCGCTTGTTTTATTTAACACACGTCCAACCAGGGTTGCATAGTCGGAGGTAAAATGTCCGACTCCAACTCCGACCTTTCCAATATTTCCCATTCCCGACACCGACTCCTAAAAATGAAGTGAATGAAGTTTGGCTGCCAATAATTTTGTAGCAACTAACAATCTATGCAAATCGTGGTACACAATAAGAATTCTGTTTCAATAAAAACTTAAAAAGAAATTGTACCATTTCAACAGGCACGAGTTAGGATTCCTAACTTACAAGTGCGATGTGAAAATGATTTAACTGGATTTCCGCAGTCGGATAAAAAATCCATATCCGACTCCGAATCCCAGTATTCTTAGGAATCCGACCCAACCGAAGAAAAAAACGACTCCGCAGCTTGCGCTCAACTTCAACAAAAAAAACTGTAAAAAGTTATATCTCCCATTATTTTCTACCCTAGTTTCTTCATCCCAAAAATTAAACTAAAAAAACAACCCCAACCGTACGGGGACTCCAGCAAATAACACAAGTTCCTCCTGGGCTTTTGTCTTTCTTACCTGTGCTCATACAACAGCGTCGTTCAAACTGCAGGTGAATTGGATCACATACCCGAGGGAGCGTTCTACATGGTTGGCAACATCGATGAGGTCCTGGCCAAGGCCGACCAGATCGCCAGCGAAATGGAGGAGTGACCACGCTGCTCCCTGGTCCCGGGCCTCTTTTCTTTCTACGGAATTCTTTTGTTGCGATTCGCTTACGTCATCCGTTCCGAGAATATTCGATATCGTAATAAACAGTTTCGCAACAACTCGTTCTGAGTGATGAGGCAACAGCAGCAAGGAGGGGTGGCGGGCGTTGCGTTTGACTATCCTGTTCCGTAGCATGTCGATCAACGGCAGGGTTTCTAGATATCCCTGATTTTAGTGCTCAAGTCTGTTTACTTAGCTCTTGGCCAAACCTTTATATATGAGCAGGCGCATATCGTAAAATCCAAGCAAAAATGTAAATATACGAATTTATTTGCGATCTACGCTTCTGTGACAATTCTTTTTGGAACGACCTGAAAAAAAGTGCTGTAATACTGTATAGCATGCTGGTTACCACAGTACCATTTTACAATATTTCTACTGTTTGCAATAGAATTTAAAAAACAAATACATAACTGTTCGGATAGCTCAGAGCCGCATTGAAAGGGTTGAAGAGTTTTAGTTTGGCCTCCCCTGCTATGTTACATATTCAATCCTTTAACTGGGGGAGCTTTGGAGCCAACAAAACTTTTCTCATCAGATTGAAGAATGAAGCTGCAAGAACCCCTAAATATTACGAAACTGAAACAATTATAGTGTATTCTAAGCACAATTTTAAATATTCCGGTCTTGTTGCCACATTCATGTGCTCTGGATAATGATGAACTATCTAATCACTTTGAGAATTATTCAGATATACCGAACAAGTTTTATTGCGTCATTGCATAAATATCCTTTGCCACGGATGAAAGCGTCTTGGGTCAACGTTAAGCTCTATTGGTCCCAAAATTTGGTCTGATTCCTGAAAATTTGAAATCTCTCCCGCCTTATTCATTTGGAAAGTTTATCTTGCGAAAATTCCGTGCATTTTCGTTTCATATGCTTGTCGCTTTCAGTAATATTGTTTGATGCCCCTCTTTTCCCTTATATCTTTTACTCTACATGTGAATAGTGATGCTTTCCCCCCACTTTTTTGTTGTTGTTTTGTTTACTTATCTGATGTTGGTTTGTTACCTTTTGTTGACTACACGCAGGGTTTTTTAAGGTGTTTTAAAAAAGGTATTGGGTCCCTAGAATCAGAAAAATCATCATCGGGTCCCTACAGGTTCATATTGGGCACCTAACATTTTCTTTAAAAAAAAACAGCTACATGTGAAGCGTCTTCAATTAAAAATTAATTTGTGCTAGCATCAGGGCTGGTCGAGAACTTGACCCGTATGGTCTTTCGCCAAGCCTTCGTGATTCAAACATGCTAGAGCACAATCATCAATTTGTTAAACCTAAAGTTTCTGATGCTTCTATATTCTCATTAGCATAACATTAATTTCTGCTGTTTGGTGTTGTTTTTTTTATTTTGCTGCATTCCTGTTACTTCGTGATTTCTGTTAAAAATGTATGGATGAACCATTGCCGCTAACATTAAGGTAATACTAATAGATTTGCAAACAAGAATGGTTGCTGTCGAGACCTGTCGATGTGAACAGTTACAGGCAAGTTCGCTAGGCTTTATTTAAAAAGAAAACGAAACGATAACCTGAAAATGCATGAAAGCGAACGATTAATCAAAGGTCATCGTAGTTGCCAGGAGTGCTGCTCAACACAGCCAACGCAGACGACCTGAAACTGAGAAAGGACCGGCAAAGCACAGGTTGCACTAAAAGAACAAAGGAGACAACACGTGAGACGTAATTACATAATCAGCGCGACGCGACAGCTAAAAGGCAGGGACGCTTGGGGCGCGACACGGAAATGCGCTACAGTTGTCCAGCAGGTGAATCTGGCAACTATGAGCAAAATACTTTTATATCCTTTATATAAATCTTTAGTAAAATCTTATGGCAAGGTCTTCTTTCAGGTTTTGCGTGAGCCCAAACATCGGCCTTCCCCTTGGTTCCAATCTTACCCCTGATCTCTTGATCACTTCAAACTGACTCAGAATTGGAGTCGGCCGTTACGGCTCTGACATTTGTCAGAGGGTCCTGAGAGAGACAGACTCGTGAATATGCCGGCAGCGGAATCAGAACAGCACACCACATTATTTGTCACTCCGATGTCCCCCGACCGCCGAACTCCCTTGATGGCTTGGCGTATCCCGGTCCAACGGGTGTTTGTTGCCTGGTCCGGCTTGGAGGGAAAGCTTGAGGGTCGGTGCTCAAAAGAAGGAAGTAACGTCTGAATAAATTTAAATTGAAACTTCTCAGATTTTTATTAGGAATCTTTTGTAATTGTATTGAACAATATCGACCCCATTCTTTTCGACAAAAGAAGGGCTTCTTTATCCTTTGATTGCTGGCATTTCACATCGTGGTTCGTGACCCTTATGGACCTTGTTTCTCTTAATGTCCAGTATTATGCTTTGCCCTTTTACAATGGATTCTCATTGTTTGTTTGAATGAATACCTCCACGTGTCGAAGCTTACAAACGTAGCCTAATGATAAACGGAATTATGTGGTGGAAACCAAACCGATTTTGTATCCGATGAAGTAACGTTAATTACAACAAAATCTCACTCAAGAACAAAAACTCTCATGATTTAGAAAGCATTTAAACAAAAATAGTGGTCCCCTCACAACGAACAAACTGAAAATGGGGTTCCGCATGGCCCATTCTATACACTCTTTCAGACTCACCACAACCACTAGCCTGCTGTTTCAATTCAAATTTCCCGTTATGTGACATGTACTACTAATCCGCGCATAAATCTGTTTGTTCTATCTTCCGTCACTCGTCATTATCGCTCCAAGGTACTTCGACTTCTTGGCCTGCTGCAGTGAATTGCAGTTTGCTTAAATCACAAACTGGTTTGAGTTTTTGGAAAGACATAGTGCTTAAATTTTTTGTGCTAATTTTCATTCCCCTTGTTTGTGCGCAGCTGAAAATCAAATCAACTGAACGTTCAAGGCCCAGTTCAGGGCTTGCTAACAGTACTAAATCGACCATAAAGAGCAAACGGTTGATCTTGATTCTAGAGCTTCCAACAGTGACACTGTAGTCGAATCTGTAGTGACTGTCAACTCGATTCATATAGATCTGCTATGTCCAACCCAAATGACTTACTGAGCCAAAAAGTATGTCTTTCACAAGCAGGGTTGCGGAATCGTAGGATTTTGTGTGGAGTCGGATTCTTGCCAACACATTTTTTGTCCTACTCCGGAAGTCCAATTAAATCATTTTTTACATCACACTCCTAAGTTGGGAATTCTTGTTGAAATGGCACAATTTATTATGAAACTTTTGTTGAAACAGAGAATTCTTGTTGTGTACCACGATTTCCATTGTGTTTGTTGCTACGAAATTCTTGACAGCAAAACTTCATTCACTTTATTAGTCGGACATTTTACCTCCGACTCCGCAACCCTGACTTTTACTGCAGCGAAAATTTAAACTGGCCCGCACAAAACCCTCGACTGTGCCCCATGCGGGCCGCGAGTTGAACATAGCTTTTATGGTTTATGAGAACAGGAGTAATGACAGCACACACCCGTGTCCAGGCCGGCAACCAGAGGTGGGGCAATCGGGCAATTGCCCCTCCCCGAAATTTTCACAAACGTATGTATATGTTAGGTGCAACAAGTTACATCATTTTGCCCCCCAAAAAAATATCAGTTGGTTGCGGCCCTGTCCGTGTCGGAGTCCAACACCAACGACAAACGGTTGTGATTTGACACCCGACACAAACTTCTGAGTAGGAATACAATGATTTGGCGGCCAGTATCAGGCGGCCGTCAACATCGCACTCTTGCAAATCTCCCCAAAGCTTTTCCCGAGGAACCCGATGTTAATCTTTCTCAAGGTCAACAAAACATGCGTATACGTTTTTGGCACAGTAGGGGGCGTAACGAGGGGTGGGCAAAGTGAGAACAATTCTCCGGGCGCCGAATCACTATGGGGCGCCGAAAAGTCCCAACAATGTCACAAGTACTTTCTTTAATAAAGTAAATTTGCTTCCGAAAGACCTCAGGTTCAAACATGGGGGTGCCAAACTTGCTTCTTGCCCCGGGTGCCATCTAAACTCGTTACGTCCCTGCAGGGCCTACGAGAGGGGCTACGACTACGAGACGTCCATCGTACCCAGGCCCGGGAAAGTTAAAGTAGGCATGATCAGTTTTTCTGTAATCAAGCCTAAAATTATTAGTGTAAGACAGCTGCCAGCATAATGATTAATCTATTTGTAAGTCTTAGCGTGGCAGCTCATTCTAATCATTATACAAACAAACTATACAAGTTTCGGCGAGGGTTCGAGAAAATAAGGGGGCCCGGTTTTAGTCTTCGTACCCCCTGGTAAAATTTCTCTTGGAGGCCCTGCACCCCTGCATGTTGCACAATCAACCACCAGGAATATAAATAAACTGCTACAATTACATGCTACGTGATAGCCACGCCCCAGGCCCGTCGAGAGGGGGTGCAACCGGTGCGCCACACCGGTGCCCACAAGAGTCTAAGGGGCCCATGAACCTCAAAGTTCCACAATGAAATTGGCATTTATGAACAAAGTTTTTATTGCTTTAACATTGTTTATACAATTTTGTGCAAATTAATTGACTAAAAGTTGCTGTTTAAGTCGATAAGCAATGTATCGCCATTTCTTTTGGTGTGCGGTTGGGGATATCTCAATTGCTGCTGTTTCTTTGTTACCCCAATGTACTAAGCACTGCGTGACGAGTCGGAACAGTCGCAAATATGTTTTTTGTCGTCACATAGGACTTTAAACAGCTCAATAGTGTTATAGAATGAAGCCAGTTCTTTCTGTTTCATGTATTTGAGAGCAGGAGTGTATATTAGGGGAGGTGAACGTGACAGTCTCTTTGCCCTCTTTTTTCCGTAGGTGCGGTTTGGTACCTCTTTGAGAGTTTTGCTCTTAATTAGCAACCACTCTAAAGCCACATTTAACAAGCTCCGAAGCAAGTCATACGCCTTTCAAAGTAAAGCAAAATTATGTGCAAATGTGCCAAAAGGGGCCCTCAACAACTTTGATCTGCAGACAAAAAGCAATGTAAAATCAAATGACTTAAAACAATTCACAATGTGAAATGGACTTCACGCAGAATCAAATACTCAGATAAAATGAAAAATTCAACTTGCTTTCAGCAAAAAATTTTTATAGCATGAGCAAAATATTGGGCCCCTTTTTCGATATAACGTATAGGGGCCAGGGGCCCCTTTTTAAGACCCCGTATTGTACACATGAAACATCACAAATTGTTCCATGTTTTGGGGCCACTTTCTGAGAATTTTGTCTCTGGCTCCTAAATTTTGATATCCATGCATAGAAGACGAATTTCGATTTACAGAATTTGATGCATTCTGGAGTTCACATAAGCTCAAGTACAGTGCGACGCCGTATACTGGAGGCTGGCAGAAAGGCTACGAAACCGCTATAAACCAAGTTCTTACTCAAAAATGAAGAAGAAAAATTGGGAAAAACATAAATATTGGAGCGCAGAAGAGTGAAAAAGTGCTTCTTTTCAGATGAAAGTCAAATTTTCGTTCAAGTGCAGCACATCAGGTTTGTCAGGATCAGGAAGGGTGACCAGTTAAGTCCTGCCCATTTCAATGAGGTAATTAAGCTCCCACGAATTAAGGTGTTATGGGGAATTTTTATCCTTTCTGGAGTAGGTTCACTTATGCCAATTGATGATATGATAACAAATACATTCATGTAATTGAAAGAAAAGTCATTCCAGGTATAAGAAGGACATGTCCTGATGGTGGATGAAAATTCCAAGAGGATGTTGCCCCGTGTTTTTCATTAAAAATGTGAAGACGATTTTCAGGAAACAAAAATTAAATGTGTTACATTGGTCTGGAAACTCGCCACATCATAACCCCTTGAAAATAGTGATCAGTAACAAAAACTCGGTTGCAGACATTGTATTGCATCACCAGGACTAAGCTAATAGAAAGAGGCCATTATTCCAGTCTGGTGTCAGGACAGCAAATCAATGAAACTGTCAAAAACTGGTTAGAATCCATGCCAAAGCGAGTAATTCTTGTATTTCTCTTCCTGTACTAGGTTTTCAGAATTATAAAACTTGCTTTGTGAGAATTGCTATAGCCTACTATTAATGTTGATTTGATGTACAGTTGTGAAATTCGCAAAACAACTGTGTATTGTGCGTATTCTTTGAGATCAGTGTAAGACCACTGATGTTACGTAATAACATTGGTAAATGGTCATAATGTAAAATACATAAAGCATATCATTTTCTTGTTATGATATTGAAAAGTTAATGAATTTCTTAATCAGTTATGATTTTATATTTTATAAGGGGGCCCAAAACAGGTCTCGCACCAACACATTTTTCCTCTCAAAGGCCCTGCCACGTCCACTGAGGCCAGGGTCAAGCTCTTTACCTTCATGGTAGATGCTGGATCTTCCAGTATTAGTTTTTGGTTTAAATCACGTTTTTCTTTCAAACGCACATTTCTTTGTTTTGTTATTGCAATTTCTACGCTTTCGTTCCACTTTGCAAATACTGACACACTCCATAAACTCCGTTTTATCTTGCAGTTTCTTTTCATTCAATTGCTCTGTTCGGATGTGCTGTTGAAATTGCACAATGCACCCACTTTTCCATAATGAAAACTTGACAAAAATGAACAGTGCAGCAATAAAGGAATATTGATATCAAAGTAAAATCGTCATGAGCATGTCACCGAAAAATTGTTGATGTTACACCCAACGTGAATTCTTAAATTAATGCTAGGTGGCTTAACCGTTGCAAGAGCTGCTAGCAGCACAAGTGATTCTGCTTTCTGTTCCACTCATGAAGCCACGAAAGTCGAATGATGATTGTCTGGAGATGACCATGATTGCACAGTACATTCATCTGGAGCACCGCAAGCGCATATCTTGCAGGTTCTGGTTAATCTCGGTTGCAACAATCAACTTAGTGTTTCACTACAATTTCGTGTTTCAGTAAGTAAGCATGACTTGTTACGTACATGTTACGAATTATTCTAGAGCAGGGGCCGGCATCGTTTTTGCTAACTGTGTGCCGACTAAAGTTCATTCAGTTTACTGACAACGTGCTATTTTTATACAAGTCAAGGTGAATATATCTTCTGGGTGACTCATATCACAATTGATATGTAAAACTTGGAGCTTCTGCGTGCCAATGGAAATTGCTTGGCGTGCCAAGTGCGTCACGCGTGCCGTAGGTTGCCGGCCCCTGTTCAGAGCTCCAATTGCAAATCGGAGGAAATATGCAACAAATCGCGACAATGAAGCTAAAACTTGCGTAGAACAAGGGAATGATCAGTGCTCTCTGCTTTTTTCACTGCGTGCTTGAAGTTACTTGAACGTATTGAAGAGCAGATGGTAGTGCGCATGCGCATAGGTGTATGAAATGGGTTTTAGGGGTTGAAAACCTCCAAACAAAAAAATGCTGACATCAGGCGAATCAGAGCAGTATTTGCGAGCTTTCGGGGCAGATAAAAAATGCTTTGCGAAGTAAAACAATTACTAAGACAGTGAAGACTTGTGATATTTAAAAGAAAAGTTTGGACGAATTGGGGAATCGATATGAGCAGAATCACGGCTCTGAGTGACTTTGCAATTCTAAAAAGATGGAGTTTTAAGAAAAATCATACCGAAAACTGTAAGATTAATTGGTAAACTCACACCTGATTTTCACGTGAAAGTTAACCGGGATCATAAGTAGGATTTAAGAAATTTTCGGTGCCACAGGGGTAGCGCCACTCTTGCAAAGAATGTCCAGTTACACCTATGGTAGTAAATTAGGACAGCAAGCATCCATTTATTTCTGTTCTTCAAAACTAACTCAATCTGAGAAAAATATGATAAAATGTTTGAATTGGTTTTGCGTCATTGTAGTTTTGTTAGCTTTGATTTTTGAAAATCCTTTTCTTTTTTCTTGCTGCAAAATGTGAGTGTCTTTTAAAGATGTTTATGATTTCCAGGTGCACGTCCAAAGTGTGTAATGGCCTACATTTCAACGATGAATGCCTGGAAACTGTTACCAATTGAAAAGTGCACAGGCCCTTCGGTGTAGAATGGGAAGTAGTGAACCGGATGCGGAGAGCAAGGTGTGCAGAGTTCAGCGTGGCGCGTTGTCTTCTGCGCTGATAAGGAAGCCAACGTTAATGTGCTGCTACCTCTGCACAAGTCTTCATCAACTGCAGTTGCGTGGCACGCTAGAGTTCTTGCTAAGCCAAGGCAATGATCTACAGAAAGATGAAAATAGTGCTTTATTTGTTTGCTTTGTCCTGTTGTCGTGCCAGTTCATTTGCAGCAGTGAGAGGGCTGAATAGTGCCGCTGATCAAATATTAAATCTGCCAGGGATTTCAGAGTCACCTTCATTTTCAATGTTCTCTGGTTACTTGCAAGCGTCTGGGTCGAAACACCTTCATTACTGGTTTGTATAAACCGGCGCGTTTTTATCATTCTGTGGAATGAAGCTATTTCAAGCTAACAATTTGTTTCTACCAGGTTTAACCATTGCGTTAATCAGTCTTCAAACAACTTGATAATTTGGTTCAGTGGAGGACCTGGATGCAGTTCTCTTAATGGATTGTTTCTCGAAAACGGGCCTTTCAAAGTAAGCAAAATCACTTCATTGGTACAATAAAACATGATCATAAATTTATCAAAATCTTTAGGTACGTTGATAAAGCCAGAGCATGTACTGATCAAACAATGGTAGATCCCTGCACTATAAAATAACATTGCTTTGCTTATTTTTATCCGATAATTTGCGGTTTATCTCATGTCAGAGCTGTCTAACTTGGTCAGTAGAATGGAACGTTTATTTTTTGAACTTTTATCAGTTTGGGCGAAGGCTTGAAGCCAATCCGTATTCATGGAATAAGCTGGCTCACACACTGTACATCGAGTCACCGGTTGGCGTTGGATTTTCTTATGACAACCAAGACAACGCAGTTTGGTATGACGAAAATGTGAGTTTTATGTATGGTATGCAGCAGGCCGGCAAGTTATTACAAAACTAAACTTTTTGTGACGCCTGGTACAGTTTTATTAAGGTGTTTGAGTAATAAAGCCATTATTTTCAATGTTTTTGGGCTTTAATCTTCAATCACCTTAAATTGCTTACATTTCGATTTTTGTTGGTTTATGTTGCAAAAGTGGTCAACAAAATGTTGTTTGTCGTGCTTGCTTCCAACTTTCATTTCTGAAACGGCATCTTAGTTTTTGAAAGAGGTTTTTGTTGGAGAAGTGTTTCGCTCTTACAAAATTAAGTTTCGATAAGAAAGTAGATTCTTAAAAGCGCCCTGGCGTAGCACTCACAAATTCCTTTATAACTTGATAATATACCTCAATAAAGTCTGGATTAAACTGGGAGCGTCTTGATGAGGGTGCTAGTTTTGCAGAATTTGCACCATCAGATTTGATTTTCGCTGATTTAAGGAGACCGGAATGTTTAGTTGTGTTCCTTTAAGGTTGTGGAATTTTTGTTGTGACTGTTTTTCTTCTATTACTTAGCTCCGTCTAATGTTGACATATGAACCATTATAAAATACCTTGTGCTTACTGTTTCATCTTCACATAATTAGGATCCGAATTAAAGAATAACGGACCTGAAATCAATGATTAAGGGTCTCCTATTGACGTAACGCGGGCTCTTGATCAACGGTTCAGAAAAAACATCATGAAAACAGCATTGTTGCTTTATGCAGGCTGCAGAAGATACACTGAAAGCCTTGAAACATTTTTTCCGCAAATTTCCTGATCTCCTGTCAATGAATGTGTACATAAGCGGTGAAGGATATGCTGGAGTCTCTGTGCCTTTGTTGTTGGAAAATATCCTACATGACAATTCAGGGGAATTACCTCGCAGCAAATTCAGGGTTTGTATGAAGTTGTCGTCGTGTTAAGACACCAAATGAAAAAGGAACACGTTGAAATTATTTCGCGAAGTTGCTACAAACTTTTATGATTAACAATAGTGGTGCTCGTACAGAAAAGAATTGAACTATTTCAGTTTTTTGTTGTTTTTTCTCCAGAGAGGAATTATGATCAAGTTGAAACATTGAATAAAATAATGTTTATTTCTGCAATAGTGGCTTCAATTAACCACCACTTAGTTTGCACCGCATTATTCTGAAACAATCTTGTCAGAAATTGCTTTAGCTTTTTTTGGCTTTCCACTGCAAATTCTAAGTATTTTTTGCATTTCTAATGTAGAAGAAAAATCTCATAATGGAGTGCAATAATTTTCATAACCCTTAACTTTTTTTTCGAATTCTGAGAAAAAAAGAACTTTTCATGTAACTTCAAACTAACGTTGCTTTGCCATGTACACCTACATCGAGTAGTCTTAATTTGTTTCAAGGGCTTGCTGATTGGTAACGGACTTATGGACGTCGCCTTAAATGAAGATTCAATTGTGTATTATGCATACTACCATGGTTTATTCGGTTCGGAGATGTGGAACCAGTTGCAACGCGACTGTTGCAGGAATAAGATCTGCCACTTCCTCACTTCAGAAAATGGAAATTGCCGATTGAAAGTACGACGCGCCAGCGATTTTGCGATGGGTCCGATGAAACGCCACCAAGCGTTGAAATATTTTTAGCGAGTTTCCGTCCCGTATAAAACAGCGGTTCTTAAGCGGGGGCAAGACCTCCCCAAGGGAGCATCAATGAATTTACAGGGGAGCGAGCCTTTATGCGCTCTACAACATGGAAAGCTTGATCTATACATTTAGCAATAACTACATTTGCTTTTAAAACCTATTAAAAGTCAGGGGGACGTGAAAAAAAGAAAATTACTAAAGAGAGGGGTCATAGGAAAAGGTTAAGAAACACTGGTATAAGATGATGTACATTGTCATGAGGTTCGTTTTACGATAACGTAATTGCGTCGGGCATATTAATAATTGTTATTTTACTGTGTCACGTATAGTCACACAAGTGGTTAACACTTTCTCGTGTTACAGTAGTCGTTGCGCACAAATAAGAATTGCAAGAACAGCAGCAGTGGGGTTTGCCGCCTGTTAGAGGTTGCAATCATATTGATACTTGAGGAGAATGAGCAGTCCACTTAATGATAGTCAGTGACTGGAAGTCGTTGCCTTGGCCCGAGATTTGGCAAAGCGCAATTCATTTGCAGTGCTGTTGATGATGTAAACCACTTACTAACAAGCGTAGGTTTTGCAACGTAGCGGGTTCTTCAACAAAATCGATTTACAGAATACGTACAGGCTAGTGATTTAAAGAAAACGCATTCCTGAAAATCCATACCTGCTTTCAGACATTTTATTCAACGAAAAACACTTCGTTTTTGCTTTGCATGCATTACAGCATTTATTCCTTTTGACTGTAACTACAGCATATAACCTTCTGCCTGTTCTTCGAATGCGCTTTGAATATTGCATGATGCAGCTTGGTAAAAGTATCATTTCTGGTGAAGGTTGCCCAAGTTCATCACATAGTTCACAACAATGGACTAAACCCTTACAATTTGTATGCTAAATGCCACATGGAATTTCCACCTCTTCGAACGAAGTACACCAACGCACGATCAAATTTCCCACAAAGAAAGCCAGTTCTGGAAATGGAGAAAGTTGGGTGACGCATTTATAATTAAAATACTTTGCTTTTGATTCCGTTTCGTTGAAAAGGTATTTGATTTATTTGATTCACGTTCATCTGGTACAGTCATTTGCGCAACAACATAAGTAATAGACTTGCAGTTCGCGCCTAGAGCCCAACGACGAGGGAGCGTTATGAGCAACACTGTTTCTGATGACAATGATCGCCTCTGTTGGGGTTGATGGCTGATTGACTTCGCGTTCTCAGCTGACAAGCAGTGTGTGTTCGAGATTCCGTTGCCGCTTCATTCTATTACGAACCTTTCAAGCAGCATGCGAAACTATACACCCCTCTAATGCATTCTTTTACATTGCAGCGAAACCTTTCGGTGCCTTTTGCTAATGTTGAACAAGCGTTACCACGAATTTCTTTTCATATTTCTTATAAGTTGATGCACGTACCATGCAGTGGTGCCCTGAAACGATCAAAAATAAGGACTTTGTAGTCTAGGCATGCTTTCCCCGGGTTCGGGTGTTTCAGTGGGGAATGCACTTGTTAAGCGCCACCAACAATGAAGGCTGATGACGCAAAAAACGATTTGGTCGTTTTTGCACTTGTAGGTCTTTGTACGGTACCATTTTCCTGAATTCAATATGTACAATTTTGCTTCAAGGCATGCCAATCTAACCAACAAAATTATTTGCCAGCTGCATACAAGAGTTAGATCAATTACAATTTGCAACTGACCTGAATGCAATTTTTCCAAGTTTTTTCCAATTACACATTGTAACAATAAATGACACTTTTTGTTTATAGTTCGCGAAAGTTTTAAATTAAGTTGCAATTACACTTTACTTTCAACAACTATACAGAAATTGAGCAAAAGCATGAAAAAACAGTAAACACTGGCAATGCAACCTGCGGCAGTTTTGATCAGTCATCGGCGAAATATTCTAATAAATATTCTGTCCGCGTGATTTGGATGGTGTATTAATCAGAGAAGGCCAGTAAAGCGGATGGGGGCGCAGGGGGTTGACCCTCCTGCAAATACGTTCGACCCCCCTGGAAAAATGTGTTGGGCGTAGTTGAAAACTATTGGACATAGTTTAAAAATTTGGGACCCTCTTAGAAAACCCTTTGTCACCCCTGGTGTCCCAAGCTGGTTACGGGCCTGAGTTAGAGTTGGATAAATTACCATTTGTGATTGAGCTGAATGTCAATGATTACGTATTTTCATATAACTGAAAGCATAATTTGAGATTTTTGTTTTTGTGTAATTGTAACGTAATTGAAAACATTGAAGAAATATTTATCATTAGGACAACCAATTTTTGACCTGAAAACATCAACCTTGACTTTACAAATCAATTTCCTGCGTTGGCAACTGAAGTGCGGAATACAAACCGATAAGTTAAAGATCTTTACTCTGTTGAAATGAAACCAAAATCAAATTTGAAAGACACAACGAAACTAGAGGAAACAAACCAGAGACGAAAATCAATCTGCACAAGAGAAATATCCAGCGTCAGTAAATATCCTGCAGTCACTGAGAAGGTTCTGCATTGTTATACTATACTTCAGCATCAAGTACTCCCTGACACTATTGCCTTTTACGTTTCTATTTGCGTAATACATCGGACATTTACCAAACTAAGTTCTGTAAGATCATTTTTCTTACATTACCACGCCTGGTTAATATTCAATTGCCCAGTATAGTGGGCAAAACAATATTAGCATGTCAGAAGTCGCAAGAAGTCCATTATTATGTTAGAGTTGCAACTAAACTTGCAAAGGCATATCAATATCTGTTGTTATAGCTTTAATAAAATGTCGATAAAGAGAAAAATTCTGCTTCAAGAAAATTTTGACTTTTTTTACCCAAAGCTTTGCAGTTGCTCATGGTATTAGCGTGAAATTTGGTTTGTGGACATTTCATAAACTTTAAAAAAGGCAGAAAATATTTGAATTTATTGACTTTTGGTTGCCCTAGTTATCATTCAAACTGAAATCATGTATGATCCACTTCTGCTGCATATGCTTCCAAAGCTCCTTTGGTTTCCGTTAATGTTAATAAAATTCCTACGGCCCCTCCCCGCAAAAATCCTGTCGCCATATTTAGTTGCTGCACTTGTGGCTAAATACTTATTTTTCTGTATTTAATTGTGAGACTCGTGTCTAACAAATACATTTTGTTGTGGGACCCGTGGCTAATTAAATGCATTTGGTTTTGAGACTTGTGGCTGAGTGAATGTAGCTTTTCACCAAACGATCTCACTTTGGTTGAGCTCCCTATTCGTTCATGTTATTCTGCAGAGCAGTGGAGTAGCCATCCCAAAAATTTGGGGGCCCAAATACTTTGACTTTGAGCGAGCAACACTATTTTGTTTGGGACACCGGCTCTTAAAGCGCAAAACGACAAGAAATGCTAAAATATTTTTGGGGTCATGGCCCCCTTGGGCCCCCCTGGCTACGCCTATGCTGCAGAGCTACCGTAGCTTATGTGCAGTTGTTCCGGTGTTGACAGATTTCATGAGTTTCTTGTTTAGGTCAATGAGCCACGGGCATGGTTCGCTGAGATCGAGAGTACAAAGCTTTCTCTGGCCCCCGATTGCTCAAACGCCGCAGAAATAACCAGCTATCTGAACAGGGATGACGTGAAAGGCACCATTCATGTCAATCCGGCTATTACTTGGGAAGCTTGCAAGTACAGATGCCCTTGTCAAATGTTTAACTTATCTCAGGTATGTCGCTGTAGTCTATTGTGGTTTATTGCAGTGAGGAAGTAATGGCGCACTACGATCGACAATACGATGACATGTCGGAGGTTTTGAGATCAATCTTTGATTTGAAGGTCAGTTTCATCATTTTTTAAAAATATGATTTTGGGCAATTGTTATTTTCTTTCTCAAACAAGTCTAAGAATGCCTTGTGTCAACGTAATACTGTACTGACCAGCAGCAGAAAGCTGTCTGTTTGATCGAGTTTGTCAAGTGTCGTATGTGCAGCGTTGTAACTGTTTACGTTAATTACGATATTTGTCTTGCGTAGCCTTAACCGGGTTAACTTACCGACTTGGTCTCTAGCAATCCAACCTTACACATTTCAGTTTCACACGTTTTGTCGGGGTTTCCAACTAATACCTCAAATACTGTACCTCCGTTTTCGGTAGCGCTATAGTCAACTTCAGCGGAACTAGGAGGTCGCGTCAGGGAAGGTTGTCCTGGTAATACGTCCCTGCACCTGGGCTGCTTCGCAAACACTTGTTGGTATGTTTCTTCCGCACGCAATTACATATTTCTGAGGGCATTCGAAGACTTGCATAGTTTACAATTGAAAAAATTATTAAAGTGCTGCCAATTAATGTGCTATATAAACGTTCAAATCATCACACAAAAGTAAAAAGGATTTTCTAGAACGCTGCTCGCTGCTTACAGTAATGGGCACCTTGAATATTTTCGCGTAATAGATAAGAAAAATTAAAACATTAAAATTAGTGTTTAAGCATTCTTGCAATGTCTCCCTTCTAAAACAGACTAATTAACTTCTCTGATGTGTGACCCCACCGTTGATACAGTTAAAAAGCTTGCAAATCACCAGTTCGCCGCATGGATTTGTAAAAAAATTAAGCACTAACTTTTCGTCTGATTTTCCGAGCTGCTGCTGATTTTTCTATGCAAACATCAAACATCTTTTTTAGATGAGTCAAATCATTGGTTGCTGAATTGTTTTGCTTAGAATGATTTCAAGATGCTCTTGTATTACGGAGACCTAGACATGGTTTGCAATCACCTGGGAGGAGAATGGTTTGTCGATCGTTTTGGATACGAAGTAAGCATGAAGTCGAGATTACTGCGGTAGTTAAACCTGCCGAAAGCTAGGTGACCACTTCACAATGGCGTGCTGCTGTAACACAGTGCGTGAGGTAATCTGCTATAATCATGTTTTTCGCTGGATACAGGCATAGATCTCTGCAGCCGACAACAAACCCAATAAAACTTGCAAAGTTAACCAAAAAATTGTTTAGGCCTACTTTTGCTGATGAGCTAAACATATTTTTTTAACATCGGATTACAGTTTGCATCTTCTTCAGTAAAAGTAGTTGCATGCCCGATAATTTCGTTCAAAGGAGCCCTCTAGCTTTACTTTTCGGGCAAAAGAAACTAAATAACACAACAGACGAAAACATGCGCTGACACCACAAGTGCCTTGAGATCAAAGCCGAAACAGAAGCTCGAAGAGCGAACGTGCTGTCAGTTTGCAAAACTTCTCTGGTATTTTATTTTGCGCTATTCCATTCCCTGTAGAGCTTATAGTGTTTGTAGACACAAATTCTTTCCCTTTAGAAACTACGGTTACATGATGAACTGTTGCTGTGCTTTTAGATTACCCGTCGTCGTGGTANGTGGAAGGTTGAAGATCGTTATGGTCAACAACAGGTTGCAGGCTTTTACAAGACGTTCGGTGGTCGCTTGACGTATGCAATCGTTAAGGTAATTCGGGCAAATATCATCTTAATGATGCAGTGCACTTCGCACAACTGTAAAAAAGTACATGCTGTGGAAAATGTTTTGCATGCATTTCGTTCACACACAGCTTCAGCTGCGACTGAGGTAAGGGCTGTTCTACTTGCTGTTGCGATTACGTCAACATGAGACCTCTTTCAAAGGCAACGTAAACATATCTACCTCTGCTTCAGAGTAAATCTTCAGCTAGAATGGTAGTGGCGTCATTTGACCTAAGTAGTCCTGCTACAAATGTGCTGGCTGATTTTGCCATTATGCTGTAACAGGGGTCACCAACCTTCATGTAACTGAGAGCTGCTTCTTGGGTACCAGTTAACGCTAAGGGCTACTAGTTTGATACACAGGTCTGAAATAAAAATTTAGTTCAGTTTACCTATTATGTTATCATTAATGATGTTAATCTATGTGATGATTCTCATCATCTTAATGCTATTTTCAAAACTGGCCCTCGGGCGACCAGCGTGGTCCTTGCAGACGACCTGGTGCCCGCGGGCACCGTGTTGGTGACCCCTGTGTTGTAATGTCCGTTTGTGTAATAACATTTCGAGTTTCAAATCGCCGTGTTCATTGTTATACTGCAGATTCAAGCAAAGGTTCTGCATGTAATGAAAAGAAAGCAATGCAAGACGCATAGATAGGCTTTTGGTCTGCGAACTTGTTCGTAATGAAACAATCCGTTTCAGTTTTATGGTTCTGATAATTACCGGTCGTCGTTGCTGTTATTCTTACAACAAGACTTGGAACTTAGTGAGAGCTCAGTGCAGGGGCGGATCCAGGGGGGCGATCGCCCTGCCTAAAACCTTCGAAAGTAACTTTGTTCACCATGTTTGTTTACAATTCGGAAAACAGCATTCGCGATTTAAGGCCATTTTGTCGTCCATTGTTTTGTCACAGCAGAGTTGTGAAACATAATTCATCCCTCTTACACTAGCGAAGCCTACCAAATATTACTTAAATGGTCTCCCCCTAATCTTACTGACTGGATCCGCGCCTGGTTCAGTGTACGTCACATTCTAACCCCGAAGGCGAAACAAACCTCGCGATAGGTTGCACAATCCAGGCGCCACTGAATACCTTAGGCTGACCACGAAAATAAGCGCTTGGCTTTTTCCATCGTGTCACGTATACCTTCGACTGGAGTCCGTTATGATTGCATATGTTTGTCCATCACGAATCTGTGGTACCCATAGCGGAAGCTAAACCTCCAGCCATCAGTAGAACCAAAAAGGAAAACTTAAAGAAGTATACCACAAGGATGATTCATGCATGACGAGCACAAGCGACTGCATACATCCAAAAGAAAACTAGAAAAAAGTTATTTGAATACTAAGCTGCATACCTGAGGGCAGGGGCGGAGCCAGACATTTTCATTTGGGGGGGCCACTGGAGGGGCCAGTTTTGCAACAAGGGGAACTGTCAATGGTCCGTGTAGGACTTTCAGAAAGAGACCTACTCAAGTGGCATGACGTCACGCGGAAAATTTTGGGGGCCACTGGGGGGGCCAGGCAAAATTGTGGGGGGACAGTGGCCCCCCTGGCGCCCCTAGCTCCGCCCCTGCCTAAGGGACACGATCAAGCGAGTGGCTGGGGTCACTGTATGTGCTCTGGTACTCTTGCTCAGTTCGCTTCCGAGGTTAGATGCGAAAACTTCATTTCATTCGGGTCGAAACAAGCCACAAACGCTCGCTATTTGTTGCAGTCGTAATTGGGTAACTCCTGGCGACAGAAGCAAAAGAAAAAGGGGTCACTCAGGGGTAATGCCATTGCATAAATATTAAGAGGTTTTCCTGTACCGGGTTTATTTTCTCAGAAAACCATGTCTGAACGAATTTCACCTTTTTGTAATAGACGTTGCACCACTGCATGGTTGTGGAAAATTGGCAAGTGGTTTTCAGAATCAGCATCTACCACAATTGTGTTCTACTTGAACAATAAATAANACTCGATGCTTAACATTGTCAAGTGGCGTCGCGTCNCCGTTTAACATGTCGNGATTATGAGNTGGTCTAGATTTGCTCGTGACATGTGATTCCAATGACAGCATAGGCCTATAGCTTGAAACAGGTGCAGTCAGGGGTGTAGTGGGGTGGGAACGCGTCCACACACCTTTTTGCGCTAGTAACGTTACTTGAAAATTTGATTTTTCGTTTCAACTTCTACGGCATAAATGAATAAATTACAAGTTATCTCGTGTACAGCACCGTAGCACTATAGTGAAACAGGAAGATCCAGTGTAGAAATTCTTGTAGGCGAATGCTCACTTTATCGAACTATTTGGTGCAGTCTCCCTTTGTACTTGATGTGGTAACGCCATTCCCACACCTCTTTTTTAGCACTACACTCCTGGGTGCAGTCTTTGTAAAATTCGCTTTTCTTGGGATTGAGCCTGCAAGATTAATTTTTACAAATTTATCCGTCACAAACAAGTAGGCCTAAATAACGAAGAATGAAAATACAGTAGGCCTACTAAAACCAGCAGAAAAAACAATTAGGTTCGGGAAAAAGCTGTAATAATCAATTGCTATTTTAATACAGAAATACATTTTACTGGCGTTTGCTAAAGGTACTCTTGCAGGCCTATACAGCTAAGCAACAAAATGGCTAGATGTTGCAATTATAAAATATGTGGAAGAATCTTACGAAAAATTCTGAAAGGTTCACGACTAGGAGTCAACTGCGTTGAATTTAAAGAAGTTATTCAAACAATGTTACGCAACCATTAACGTTTGAAAATTGTCATAAATAGCGTTTCTGGGGATATTTGAGCAAGAACATTGCGACATTACCATTAAAAAACATGCGGGTGATGCCTTCATTACGTGTACTTGCAAATTCTTTGTCAATATACTGTATGTGCAGTAAAAACATTTCAGCTTAACTGAGTTTTCCAATCCCTTACAAATTTATCCAATTTTTCGGAAACATTAAAAAAATTTCATTAGCTGGTTATAACCAAAAGCAAATGAAGGTCCCACAATTTCCTCCCCTGTACAAGTGTTTGAAACTATTTCAACGTCAGCAGGGCGATTAAGACAATGTCAACATGACAGTCGCGTTGCCGTGACGGAGTGAAATTTAAGTTAAATGATATTACTGTAGTTTCTTCTTAGTACAATCCGTGCATTGTTCAGAAAGGTGTGCACTTTGCGTCATATCACGCAGTACAATTTTTATATTGCAGGGGGCTGGACATGTGGTCTCCGCCGACAAGCCTCTCGAAGCTTTCAATATGGTCCAGAGGTTTTTGAATGGAGAACACTTGTGATGCTCAGAAAAGAGTTGTAATAAATTGTAACTTTCAGTGCTGCAAAAAAAAAAAATGATTGTGCTCTCATAACACGATTGTATAAAGACATGGTTTACATAAATGGTGCATGAGCAAAATGATTGGGGGCGGACCAGCTGGAGTCGTTCAATCGTAAATATTTCCCTTCAAGTTTTAGGAAAACAATGCATAGCGTCTATCATGGCGCAACATGTTTGTCTCGTACATGAAGCAGAAAAATTCGCCCAATTCAAATGGAGTTTCACACCGTCTCGGTCAGTGACGCACAACGCAAGCGAATGAACATATATGTATTGTATACTTGATTGAGCTAAGGTGTCCTTTTTCTTAAATTTTTGTAGTTCGCACGACACACAAGCACTAGCCCACGCGAACACAAATATATTAGTTGCAGTTACTGTGTTGGAGAATTCTAACTCAAACAGACGAAATTCAAAACCGGATATGCCACTGCTAAGAAAATGGTCATTTCTCAATCGTTTTGCATGATTTGAATGTTACCATACAATACGATATCACTGAAAGGTAACATTGCGCAGAGAGGATAATGTGTAGAAATCTCTGAAGCAACAAAATTCAACCCGTAGATTACCTTTNTTTGTACGGCTCAAAATTTCGGTTTCGTCAAAAATTAAGTAANAACTCAAAGTTTGTGGAGATCAAACTATGCAAATTTCTTTTGAAATGCAAAGTTTTTAATGGAAACTCGACCACTCGCCAACTTGCAAACGAANTTTTCCGGTTTGTTTGCATGACAAGCCTGCCAATAATTNAANNCACAAAAGTTCGTANANTCAGCTATGCTGTGATGGCCGAGTGGTTAAGGCGTTGGACTTGAAATCCAATGGGATATTCCCGCGCAGGTTCGAACCCTNCTCGCAGCGTGTGTTGACTTGCATTTTACTGTATATTCGCATAAATATGGTAGCTTTCAAACCTTTTTTAATTCGGCGCAACAGACCTGTTGTTGTTAGCGAAAACGTAGTTTTCCCCTTTATGAATAGAGACAGCGTTGGCGGATCCAGAATTTTTTAGGGGAGACTCAGGATAGAGTTTGATCCGGGTGTTTCCTGACCGCATAGCGTCAAAGGCCCACTAAGGGCCGGGCTTCTCGATCTTCTGCATCGTTTGAGTGAGTTCTTTCAAACCACTTCTAGGCTACATTAGATCCCCAGGGCAGGTGTTGAGCAGCCATTGGATTGTTTCGTCTTCCAGAACCGTAAGGACATGTGCTCCATGGGGAGGTCGATAGGTTGGACAATGAAAATGAACAGACTTACCATAGTTTCTTAGGCTTAAACCGGGACAAATTCAAAACCATCAATGAAATAACCTGACGAGCGGCCGAAACCCTGAGTTTGACAAATTTTATACCTTATTTATTTGTTTTAAGATTGTCTGAGAACACACACAAAGCATTGTACTTTGAAAGGGAAAATATTTGTTTGTTTTAAAGTTTTATTGAAATTGCAAGTTATCTCGCAACACCCTTGTCTGATCTCACGATGAAGAGCTTTTATAAACTAATTTACCTTTAACGCGGTTACGAAAGAGAAATAACAATTCACAAATCGGAAATTTATATAAAGAAAATACGCTTCGCCCCGTCAGGCTAGAGTTCATTTTAAAAATTTCACTGAAGTGAAATTCCGGGACATTTTTCTAACCGGGATGGGACACCGGGACAGACGTTTAAACCGGGACAGTCCCGCCCAAACCGGGACATATGGTAGGTCTAAATATGAAGGACAATATGGTCAACGGTCTGTTCTGCAGCGCCACACCCACAAGCAACAAAAGGGGCCTGACCCATTACCCCATTTGTGTAAGCAGGAATGGAAAAGTCCGACACCGGTGCGGAGGCGGATAAACATCACCCATGCTGTTCTCAGTAGGGCCATTCCAGGAGGGTGGGTGCTGATGTTGGGGATGAAAGTACGGAGCTTCGTAGTACTCTCCAATTACTCGGCATTCCATCGACGATCCGTCCAGAACGCCACACTTCAGTTGGAACCGTCAGATGAGCTGATGAGTTGTTGTAAGGCAGGTAGAACTGGGTGCACAAACGTAGCCAGGGGGCTTAGGGGGCCATGGCCACCCCCAAACTTTAAAAATATCTGTTATTTTGTGCTTTAAGAGGCGATATTCCCAACAAAATACTGTTACTAGCCCAAAATGAAAAATCAATCTGGGATCGGAAGTTATTTGCACTCTTGAAAATTTGCTCGGCAATCGCAANTGGGCATCTGGTCAACTGTGAAGTGCCTTTGTGCAAGTTTGATTTTCGAAAGTTTTGATCAGAGTTGAAAAAAGCGTTTGTCTAAAAGCGAGCAGAAGACAAGGAAAAGGGCGTTTAGTTGTTTCTGTCGTAACAATATCAGATAGACGTGTGTGTTTCGATGAGCATTTGCAAAATGTTGGCATATTCTCAAACGGGATCGTCCAGAACTCTGTCTTTGCTTGATTTTGAAATATGCCAAAATCGACATAACGGTAATGGTAATGGTAATGGTTTATTGTTTCATATGACTCAGCCAATAAGCAGAAGCACCATAAAAGCCATCGCATGCAGTAAACCAATCATTAGCGAACATTAGA
>JGI24159J19872_10001363_pt1 | contig 26614 bp, 16 predicted proteins | sample Ectturendosymbi4_FD_19872 | JGI IMG/M metagenome (IMG submission 19872)
TGGTAATCGCGTTGCCATTACACATCCTTGAAATAAATGGTCAACTAACATTTAGCAATGACTTCTTCACTCAACCACTGGCAATGAAATAAGTTAGGCGACAGCACTTTTGCTGTGCAAGCAAGCTAAATATAATATTCAAAGCATATAACGAACCAGCCCTAGTGAATGGATGATGGTACGTCTCACTACAGAGAATCACGATGAATGTTCAATAAAATCTGGTTTAAATTTCCAGAGCGTGTATCCCTGAAAATTTTGGTGCTTCGTACCCCCTGCTTTGGCTCCTCGTACCCCCAAGTGGTACGTGTACCCCCGGTTAAGAACCACTGCTTTAACGCATTGCATTCTCCACTAGAGGATCACAATTAAGAATTAAATGTTTTTCAATGACAATGGAGTTAAAAGCAACTATCAATTAACTTCAGCATTTAAAACATCTTTACAAAAAGTAAAACGCATTTAACAATTTTTTATTAATTTGTAAGGGTTGTTCCAGCAAGATGCAAAAAAGTATTTTAAGACCTGCACGGTCTGACTTTGCGAAGACCTGTGCGCAAACAGTAGCGTAGCCAGCCCAAAATGTTTTTGGTGCCAAATATTTTGACTTACTGCAAGCAACAGTAATCTGTTTGGGACACCGCCTCTCAAACCACAAAACGATATGATATGCTAGAAATTTGAGACGCCATGCGTGTAAACATTTTCAGGGCAGGTGGAGTTTTCCGTGCAAATTACATTTCAACGATTTTAGACTACTTGTGCTCACACTATATTTATGCAATGTGATTTACAAACCAAGACTCTATCAGTGCAAGTAAGTACTCTCCACGATGGGTGTAAGCAAGAAATCGATCAGCAAAATTTTTAATAGGAAATCGATTTCACGTAAAATTATGCATCCTCAGTCCTGAAAATCGCAAGCAAAACTTACGTGTGAAAAGTTGAATGGCTAAAGTAACAGCAGAGAAAAAAACAAACTCAAGACTACAATCAAAATATCATAACACGCTCTCAGAAATCATAACAGCTTAACTAACTGACTGGCATCAAGAATACCAGTTGCGACAAAAAGAAACTGACTTATAAAAAAGTGACTATGAAATTAGACGTTTTTTCAAATAAATAAATGACTGAAACATCTAACTAGTTGACGCTAATGGCTGAAAACTTCTCCAAGCAAAATCTCACTCGTGGTGAAATGTCGTTCAATGCAATAACTCTTCGCTCATTCTGCTCGAAGTGGCCTCATGCTCAGTCAGCGCTGTGGGTTATGCACAGCTGTGCGGTCTTGTGGCAATGTTTTTGCTCATCAGATTGCATATGCAAAAAGAAAACAATCACCTCGTGCATAGGTCTAGTTGTGCAACAGTTATACTTTCCAGAATTATTCACAATGACTTATAATGCATAACGTTTTGAGGTGATTTTTGCAAGATATTCTCTGATGTGCTGATTAAAAATGTGGTTATGAGCAAACACCTCCCACATAACGTAAATACGTACTGGCTGCGCTCTTCGACAGTGCGGTCATTTGAAAGTAAACATAGGAAAATGAGAGGTGATCCATCAGGCGGTTGGATAAGGATCGTTTACCACAGTAAGAGGTACAGTTTTGCTCGTCGATAGTCACAGGTCAATTCACAGAAAAAGAGAAAGCGATCAATTTTTCAGAAAAAGAGAGAAAGGAGAAAGGTTTGGCGATAAAGCTTAGAACAAATCTTCGGTAACGATGGTTTGGGCAAACTTCCTCAGCTTTCTACTAGAGTTGTTGGCAGTGCTGAATCAAAAAGTGAGCGCAAAAGTTAAGAGCATTTGTTTGTAAGAGCATGTTCCCTTAAAGTGACCTGATGATCAGCAAAATTTTAACTTTTTGAAGACAGAGACTGAACGATGCCATATACAGTAATGCACCTTCTGAACGCGGTTCCAAGGTTGTACTGTTGAAATCAGTTCGTGTAGGTGTTTGAACATAGATCAGCTTTTTAGCACTACCTATGGCAACAAGGTGAAACTAAGTTTGCCTAAAATTTGATCACTGTATAGCCATCCCTTTGCCGCTAATCTCCAATATATGCGGATTTCAAGGCGACCTGAAAAGCTCAAAAAAATTCATAAAGTTTTAGCCTCATTTTCACATTCTACTGTAGACGACTTGTCATTGTTTCAGTGACCTTTATCATAAAATACCTGGAAGACCGCAAGGACTGCAGTGAAGAACCAGCATGGTTAATCTGTACACTTATTTGGCAATTTGTAACTTCTCGTCACACATTCTCAAAAAAACAATTCAAAGTATAGCTCCAGCTGTTAAGCTTTCAATCAAATAATGCATTTACTGGACAAACCAAAAACATCCTTCCGTTCAGTGCATATTTTCGTTTTCATACATCGGGATACCGAATTAGCTTGCTTAAGCCATCTCTAAATATTTCGCGGTTTGCTGTGGAAAAAAACGGAAAAAGGACGAAACCAGCGTTATTGTCATAACCTCACAACAGCCGCCAGCATTAAACCAAATCACACGACAGTTATATCTTTCAATTAAAGTTGCGGCGACATGGTTAGACGTGAACTGGTTTTTAGATATAAAGGTAATGTGTGAAAATCTTTAGGTGCAGCGTAAAACATCTTTGCCGCCATCAATACTCCAAAATCCTTGTCAAAATGGAACTGTAGTTCAGCAACCAGACAAAGTCAGGGGAATAAAAATAATTATTTTAAAAGATATGAAATTTCATGAGTCAACAGTTCATTTTCTGCCAAAGCGAATCAAGGTTATAAAACAAAAATACTGGTTTTGATGACGAACAGCCAGTCCAGGCCTGTTCAATGACAACAATATGCTTCAGGTTTCATAAATAGGAGGGTATCCGCAGTCATAGCACCAGAAGAGTACCAGAAATGTTGGCAGATGTGTGAAAATCATTAGTTGCGACATAAAATGTGCATTCTGCATCCGTAGTGATTTCTACGACAAAAAACTATTGCTGTTCGTCATGTGGACCAAGAAATTATTGTTTGCGTGTATGCGTATTCGCGCGATTTTAAACGTGAGAAGATATTTCATGTCATTCTGCAAAGGCAGATACTTAATACCACTGGGTTCACGTCAGAAAAATTTTGAAGAAACCAGTTTGCAAATTTTTGTTTTCCGTCGTATTCGTTGAAGAACCAGACCCGGCAATTTGGACATTTGTGAAAAAAAATTACTGCATAACAAAATTGACACTGAAAATAATATTTTTGAAATGTTGCTGCCAAAAACGTGATAGCGCCTTGTTTTATTGTTTTTCGCTGCTGCTCTGTAGCTCAGTGTTTGTGTTTGTGCTTCTTTTATACATTAGTTCGTTTTATCCTGTCTATGACTGCTGCCCATAGACGTTGGTGGACCTTCTTCAGTTTTTCATCACTTGTTTTAGTCCGATTTTGCTTTTACTATTTTCAGCACCTCGTGTTTGCCGCAATATAGTTTATTTGGAAGCAAGGTGCAGTTAATGACAGTCTGGCGAGCTGGTTGGGAACCTTTTGTGATGCGGCGTTTGGTAACTCGTGAATTCTAATAGTTAAGATTTCCTGCCACTGTGAGACCGAGTTTTGCGTAACCAAGCTTCTTTAATTTCGCTGACATCAGGCGCGGATTTGCCATTAGGCTAAAAAGGCTTAAGCCTAGGGCCCCCGATTTCGGGGGACCCCAACATTTTGGGAGCAAGAACAATTTCCAGAATTTCTGTAAGCAATTATATTTGTATTTTTGTTTTGGTTCAAAGCACGTTGTTTTACTATGCCGCTAACAAAATATTCATATAGCAGGGGAAGGCAAATTTGTTTAATAAAAGAGTCATTGGCAAAAAAAACAAAAACATCAGCGAGCGGCAAAGCTAGTTTGCAGTGTCAAGTACAGTTCAATAAAGAATGTAGGTATTACATAAAATGACCTACATCAAATGGCGTAGACGCCTTGGCAAGTAACCTTAGGAATTCGTGTAAATACGTTGATAAATGAAACAAACATTAAATATGAGGCGACAGCTCGCTATCAAATTAAAATCCTGCTATTTAGACTTGACTGACAAATATTACTGAAATCGCCCCCCGCTAACCTCACTTACTGGATCCACCCTGGTCGCTGTAGGGAAAAGGTTGAAAATCACTGGTCTAGAAGAATGAGCGCGAAGGAATGAAGTGAATGACAATAAGCATGCTCTTTTATGACGTTGAGAATTGGTTACTGTTACGTAGAATGTGTGGAACAAGCACTTGAATCCATTTTTCAGATCCATTTTTCGGAACAAAACGCCTGAATCCATGTTTCAGATTACGCGAGGCCAGTGAGGCAGGCCCGTTACTATCTTGGAACACTAGGAGGGGCGAAGAGTTTTCTGAGAGGGGCCCAAATTTTTTAAACCATGTCCGATACTTTTAAACAATGTCCAACTAATTTTTCCAAGGGGCCAAAAATTTTTCGGGGATTTCGCACCCTCCGCCCTCTGGTTACGGGCCTACAGTGAGGTACTCAATAAATATGTATTGGAACAATTTGTTTAGTGAATGTAGCAAGCACGTGCAGTGCTAATTTGTATGACATCAGCCGTCGCAAAACTTCCAGAAGGGCCCCCAATTTAAAATAGCCTAGAGCCCCGAAAATGAAAATTCGCCTCTGGCTGACATCATCTTACTCCATTTAAAGACAAACTCAAACATTTCAGAAAGAAAACGCAGACATATCAAACGGAAAGCTCGAGACGTCTCAGTGGCAAAGCTATAATACGAAGACTAACAGATTTTTTGTGGCTCTCACCCAGTGCCATATTAGCTATGAGGCCCGTGAGGCACAGGCCTCAGGGCCCCTGCAGTTAAGGGGCCCCCAACATGAAAGCTGGCATTCAATACAGTTATAGCCTGTCTACGCACTGTGGTTGTTGCCCAACGTTCAATGCAATATACCAGGGTTCCGCAAATAGTGGGTCGCGGCCCAAATTTGGGTCGCGAGACCTTACACTCTGGGTCACGAAATAATTTAAATTTACATTCCAAATTTGCCATTCTCATTAAATGCGACAATTCTGGCCTACCGTTTCATGTGCTAAGTTTTATAAAATTTTGTGCACGAAAATTGCTATTGCCAGTAGTAGGCCTAGTCCTAAAATTTATATCTAATTATAGAGTATTTTCCACAAAATTATATGCTCACAAAATGCTTGGGTCGTGAGAATTTAGAACTAATTTTGGGGCGCTCCAAAAAGTATTTGGGGGCCCCTGCAATATACAGACTATGCGTGCAACAGGAAAAAACACATTACAGGCGCTTGTGACATCGTGGAAGAACGGTATGGGATCTTATTCACGACACAGAGGAAAAGAACAGGGCATAAAGCCTGTTACGATACGCTGGTAGTTCAGCTACCTCAGTTAGAAATACTAACTTCGCAGTGAAGATTGTCGTCCTTGAGTGTTGTGAGAAAACAGTGGCCTCGTACCTGAGATTACGGATATCGTCAAGTCAGGAAAAACGCAGCGGAAATACAAAAGTGGAGTGGCTAAAAGAAAATTGAGACTAGATCAAGAAAATCGCGATGGTCAAATTAAGAAAAATATGCCATGTCTGCTGACATAGGTTTGAGACAAGCTTGATCTCTAACATTTAACGTAATTACTAAGAAGCCATCACTGGATAAGAATGAACGCAACGAACTCATAATGACGTCAAGGTCTACTTATCAAATCACTGTAGCTGTAAATGAAAGCAATGCCAATGTTAATGTTTCACAGCTATCAACAACGTTTTAATCATTTGTCACTGATGAGTATTGAGAGCGAACTAATACGGAAACAAAATTTTGACAAGCTGATACATGAATTTGCTTGCAAAAAAGCACGAAGAGTACTATTATAGTTTGAGTGTCTAACATGGTGGGAAAATCTGAGAACTTTTTCGCATCCCTGAGTGTATGATAAGAAATATGGTTTCATTTTCGCATTGCATATCTCCGCTTTTCATTTGATGTTGCAGAGTGTGTTATTTCGCTGATGAATACGAGTATTATGGAGACAGCACCATGCGACATATTGGCTTTTATTGAAAAGATGGGGGCCCTCAAACAATTATGCCTCAGGGCCCCTAAAAGCCTCATCTGGCACTGCTCTCACCCCGCGCGTGACGAGCCTCGTGTTTTAAAAAGGCGTATACCCCCATCGCGCTTGAGGTGCGTTCGATCAACCAATCTGCGCTGCACTCACGAAAAACCACACTGCGGGAAGAAAGCCTGCAGCCGCTACAACAGCAAAGGCATGGGGGTCCAAAAATTCTCGGATGCTGCAGCATTTTGCATCAAAAAAAGTATATCCATGCCCCAAAAAGCAAATTTTTCGAAAATATTTACAATTTAACTTCACTAAGTAATGAAAAGACACATCTAAGGCTATCATCACCCCATTTATACCAAAAAAACTTCAAATTGACATTTTTAAAATGATAGCAATTCCGGCAAATTAAAACCACGGATTTGATAATATAGAGCAGCAAACATTCACGATTCTGTACATTTAACATTGCAAGAACTCCTCTTACTAATCTTCAAAAAGCTACCATTCCAACAAAATTCCCTAATTCACACGAAGTTCGGGGCAACAAAAGTTGTGATAATCGACAGAACCAGTCTAGCAAAAGGAATATATAGTGAACGAGAATAATTATAACATTGATTTACCACATGATTACCCACAGCAAGATACAAACCAAATCAAAGGTCGTGATCAAATACAGAGATGAATAATTTTGTCAGTACAGGTTCTCAAATCATGAGGCAATACATTCAATTCAGGAATTCCAATTTCTAGAAGGTAAATAAGCCAATTAAACGGTTTAGCGCCGATGAAGACAAAACATGAATCAGTTTCTGAAATAAAATTTTGTTTTCGTGCTTTAAATCATTTTTACCGTTAACCAACCTTTTAGATTTCAAATTGCCATAATTTTTTCTTATTATTATTTCTGTTTGAAATCTGGTAGGTTGTTGTAGGACGTGGATGTGAATATATTTTGCAAGTTTCAGATTTTTTTCTGTTCGGAATCGGAGATTGAATTATTTTTATTTGCGAAAAAAACCCTTAAAAGTCACGAAATTCCTCTCTGAAACCCCTAAAAAACGTGCACAATTTTTTTGTAATTTTTTTTACAATTTGTGGGTCTTGGCCTACATTTTTCATGTAGAATGACTTTTTCTAACATGTATGTATATTTTTTTACACGTTTTTTAACATACCCACTACTTTTTGACTACGCCGCTTTTTAGGTTTGTCCCCGGTTTGAGGTCCTAAATGACGTCACAAATTCATTGCTAATACCTCAAAGATGCGCGGTGAAAATACCTGTTTTACAATACTTCGCGGGTGGACATAACTTTAGCGGTTCGCGGTTTATCGCAAAAAACAAGGTGCAATGTCGATATATCGGCTGCTGCGGTCGCTAAAGAGTTTTAACCAAAATATCTGGGGGTTGTACTTCAGCCATTGCTGCCCCGCCACCTCTATGACTAACAAGATCGTTTAACTTAGTTGGTTTTTAACACTCACTATATTTTCTTTAGTTATGAAGAGGTCGTCAGTTCGTTGTTATCATATACTAGCCTAGCGATTCACCACTCAGTTGTTTTCTTGTGCTATTTTAGTCTTCCCTTAGCACTTGCGTGTTATGAGAAACTGAAGATGATTCCACATCAAGTACGTTTTTTTCTTGATCACAGCCTGTACCAGATTTGTGTGTGAAAGCGCTCTCTGAGAAAACAACCGTCCATCTTCTCAAGGAACAATAAGAAAGACACACGTGAATTTGTTGGACACATTTCTATTTTGTTTATTGTTATGAATAAAACAAAACATGAATCTGTCAACAGCAGTAAGCACTTCAACAGTTTTATGCCAATTTTCAAGTAGGTGGAATTTTTCTATTGGAGTAAACATAGTTCGTAACTTTCCGATTGCGTGATGCTGCAAATGTTGTAGAAAGCAGCTCACGTGCAATGTTCTTACCTGATAAACGAATTTCATGTGAGAGCAAACGCTTGAATATCATCTGTTTGCATCAAAGATTTCAAATAATAAACGAAACAAGCTGCATGATTGTTGAAATAATTTTGCCATTCGGCCAATAAATTTTGACGATTATCAACGATAATAATCAGTTTGTTATTTATAACATTTGGCTGATGCAACGCACCCATCGTAAATAATGTGTAAGCATTTGTTATTGTAGCGTTGTACTGAGTTCCGTCAGATTCTACCTGACCACTGAGGTTCGGGCATATGTGCTGTGGCGATAATTGTTCTATATATCAATAAATTGCACATCAATCCCAGGGATATCTAGTTCAAGATATCCCTGATCAATCCTCACATAAGCCTTTCGCAAAAATCAGGTCACAGTTTATTAAAACCGGAATATTAATTTTATGTATGCAAACTCACATGCAGTCAGATTTCAGTGACAAGTACCTTATCAAAAGTTGTTACTGACTTCTAAGCACCATTGCAAGTTGCAACATTGTGACACTTATTCAAGCAATTACTCGTCATTAACAGATAAAAATTAGGTCTCACCCAATTGAAAAAATAGCATTGTGAACTTGATTTGTAGACGTCACTGCACTTAATGGATGCATCCCTACAACAACACTGGCAACTACGCCAAGAAGCAACCCTGATGCTCTGCTATTGCAAATATTATGGATGTAAGTAATCTCTATAAGTTAAAGAGAGACAATGATCAAAATGCATTTTGTTGTATATTGAGTGTGAGCGCGCAGATGCAATGTACTTACGTTGCAGTTCCAGCTTTTTCATAAATTGATGTGATTAAAACTATTCATTACAGCTTTCGTGGTTACCCTATAACAGATTTAACCAATTCCAGGTTGAGATGATTTTCTGCCGGCATTATTCTTTTGATGGCTAAACACTAAATTGGTATAAATAAACTCAGAAAGAACGGTTTGTTCTAACGGGGAAACAGCACCAAACATTTGGTGTGCCCTCCTTCCCCGCCTCTTTTACCCAAAACATCTACTTTTTTTCTAATTCTCTCAATACCATATGCATTCTACTTGCTTGGCTAATGTTAACGTTTATGAAAAACATTTGCAAGAGTCGCCAACGCTGTGGGCATGATTGGAATTGGATGCGCACTAAAGTATAAAACAATATGGTACTACATCAAAAGACCAAAGGCATATCTCACTGGCGTGGCATTGCAGCTGCTGATGGTTCCACGTAAGTTGTGTTCGTCAACTCAGTTTAACCACATAAAACATGGCCATTGCGATTCACCATTTGCATGTTCTTTGCAGCCATTGCCTGGGCTTTGACAAAAATTTTTCAGACGACTCAAGTGGAAGCCCTCGGCGTGATGATACAAGGTTCTGCTCCAGGTGGATCAATCAGCAATCTTGTCGTATATTGGATGGATGGAATTGTCGACTTGAGGTTAACTTGATACTGTCCTGGCAGTTTGAAAATTCCTCAGAAAAACTGTGGAAAGTAAAGAGTTTACCGGGTTCAGGGTAGTCAATTTGCCATGGATCTGTGGTGTGTGTCATTAGCCCGTGGTTTGCTTAAGCTTTTCGCCGTTTTAGCTAAGTTGCTTGCAATCCGTCATGCCAGTGTTACAAAGATTGCTACTTTTTATTCCTTATCCACTGCATTGCCGTTACACTCAATGGTGGGAAGGCACTACTCTCATGCTTCTACTACATTTTTACTTTCATCTGCCTTGAAAAACATGCGATGCCCTGCTGTTATCACTAAACCACAAATTGGCTCCAAAGAGCTACTTCTACCGAAAGCGACAGTTTTGTCAATAACCGCATAGTTTTACAAAACTTTTCTGAACTGGAGATGCTTTTCAAGAGTGCTGCGAAGACAAATCACCATTCGTTCATAAATGTTTTAAAGGCTCTGTATACGTATAAACACGTACAATGATACAGTAAATCTGCAAAATGTACTTTACAGCTGAATGCAAGCAATGTCGATGTCGGTGATTTGCTTCGCAATACAGGCTGCTGGTGATCGAACAACTTGCAATGGATGTTCTGCTCAAACCGAACAGTTATGCTGGTTGCAGGTTTACGTCGCTAACCGAATAAATAAAAGCTTCCTTTTTCAAAAAAGCAATGCTTCAAAACTAAGACAAGATCTTTGAATATTCCTTTCGTATCTTTGTTATGAAATGTTTTTGCTGTTTCTAGCGTTACAATGACTGCAACATCAACAATCTTGGCGCTCGGGACTATGCCACTGTGGTTGTTCATTTTTTCCAAAGCTGAACAGTTGAACGATGATTTGGTTGTCCCGTTCCAAGACTTGGGTAATAAGCAGCATGAGTTTGTGTTTGATTTCGAAATGTCATTATCAGGGAAACTAAGTCATTCGAATGAAATATATTGAAGAACTCATAGGAATTTTCTTATAAAAGAATTCATACAGCAGGGGAAGTGTACGCCAATGGTTCATACAAATTAACTAAAACAACGTCAACTGAACAATGTGTTTGTCAGAGCAAACAAAATCATCATTATGTGAAAAATGTGAAAACTGTTTCGAAACAAGAATATTTATGTAATTCCTTAAGCTGGTATTTTTATTGGGATTTGTGGCATAAGTTCGTCAAATTGTTTTTGCTTAAGCTAATGAAAACGTGTCTTTTACAACACATCAGTACATAAAAAGTTAAGGTCATATTGACTCGTCGTTTGTCTAGCACAGTGGTTCCCAACCTGTGGTACGCGTACCAGTAGTGGTACGCGAAGGCCTTCAAGGTGGTACGCGAATAGACCTACTTTCTTTTTTTCTTCGCAAAAAATATATTCACAGCTATAATTTTTACATGTCGGGTTTTGTTAATAAATTCCTGAATTTTTGTGTAGCCCTCTTCCCTCCTTAATTTCTAAAAATGACCACAAAACTTTCTCACAGCCATTTCTTCATGTTGCATTTGTGTCAATTATGGTTTTCCAAACATTTGATCGAATGATATTTGACACATTGACTTTTCCTGGAACAAGGTGGTACGTGTTGAAAATACGGGACCCACAAATGGTGCGCGACCAGAAAAAGTTTGGGAACCACTGGTCTAGCACCAACGCAAAATTTAACTCATTATAGACATGTTGTTGGACTACAATTCTATTATACAAAAATATTTCTGACCTGGGCTTTGCTTCCGATGCAGGAATCGTCGTCGCATCGCTGCTCGGTCCCTTATTGGTTGGTTTCTTTATCAGTTTCAAGTTTCCAAAAGTTTCTCAAACCCTTGCTAAGGTAAGGTCCATCAAATGCTTGCATACGATAACCGCAAAGACATAAAACCTCAGAATGCAATACTGCACGAAACCTACCAACGTCTTAGCAATTAGTGTTGTTTTGAAAATTAGTGTGATTTTTTCAATCGCAGCTCCTTCAACCATTTGTGCAGTTTCACTCGCGTTGTTCAGATATAATGTAAGATGGAGAACTCAGCTTATGCCCGGGTGGATCCAGGGGGGGGGGCGATTGGGGCGATTGCCCCCCTAAAACCTACAAAAGCAACTTTTTTTACCATAATTTTGTACAATTCGGCAACCAGCATTTGCGATATAAAGCCATTTTGCCGTCCATTGTTTTGTCACAGCAGTGTTAAGAAATATACTTCATCTCTCTTACAGTAGCGAAGCCGTTATGAGATTTGACTACCTAATATTACTAAAATCGACCCCCCTAACCTTACTGGCTGGATCCGCCCCTGGCTTATGCTCCACCGCAGCACCACGTATCTCTAAAAGCCTGCATTCGCATCAACATGAGAAGCCCTGGAATATTTCCCAAACTATAAGGACCATTACGGTCTTTTTTGATCAATTATCTGTCAACCCGAATATTGTCTCTTAAAGTACTTTTCCGAGCATGTGTTTTTAAGAACCGACATTACAATGGCAACATCTGCTCACACTGGGCAAAACAAAACAACACAAATTCTAAAAATGTTTTAAGTTTCCCATGGTGCTCAGAGGTAAGAGAAAAATTTATCCCAGTATTTTTTCGGAAAAAAAACTAATAGGGTGCATTGAAATGATTTGAAATTTTAGTCACACCGCACCCAACTTGTGAAGGCAGCCTCAGCGAGCAAGCATCATCTAGCATTCTGATGAGGTGCATGCCGAAGATCAAGTTGACTGGCGGATAATCTTGCGACATAACTCCAACGTTCATTTTGGGCAAAGAGAACGAACTGTAACTTTAAGTGGAAAACTGTGGTGATACCTTTCGTTGTAAGAGATTGTCAAATTTGTTTTATCACGTCACGAAATGACCCTTATTGTCATCAAACGAAATTCATGAATCAATCAAATATACAAAAAATTTTCCAGAAAGCCAGCAGATCTGTTATCACAACAGCAGCCTCGAGCCTGTAGGGTGACACTAAGCAAATTTCGACAATAAAATTGCTGCGACAGACAAAGAAGTGGGCTCATAGACTGAAGCTGGCCGTTTTGTGGCATTGTTAACTCTAAAGCTTCCACCGAGCAGAGGTAAATATACCGATTAAACACTGCTGACGAAGCTAAAAAAGGCAATGAATTCGTTCGATAAGAATATACGGTATAAAGCTAATTTTGTTGGTTTCAAAACTGCAGCACAAATGTCAACCCTTGATAAAACTTTGTCTGGAACGAGAGGTAACCATGACGCATCAAGCCATTTCGAAAATGTGCGTCGTGTAGCAACCCTAATACAATCTCACGTATAGGCAGATTGACNTCGGACCAGCCTTTTCAAAACGTCAGGCGTGAGAACAACAATACTGTGAAACTGTTGTAAACACTGACTTTTCACTCATTTTTCACACGCTTGCCCCTGGGAAGGGTCACAGGGGCAACAATCCTAGAAGGACTTGAGACATCTCATGTTTTTCAGCAACCTCTAACAGTTCTTCCGGTTCCGCACCAAAGTGAAAACATTATTTTTATAAATGAATTTTGTGTTTATTTTTATAAATGAATGTCTGTTTTTTCAAACACTGAGATGAAGTCAAGTTAAATTCTTTGTTTTAGGATGTGCATTGTGCACTGAAAAAATGGCTCCAACCAAATATGGGCAAATGTTAGGTGAAACGTCTGAAGCACGGAAGTCTATCCTGATTTTTTCTGCTGATTTGTTTTTACTTTAACCCATAAGTGCCCGTGGGGAAACATTCAAGCAGGCTCTGGTTCATGATGGTAATTAGGCCGTTACCTAATTTCAACACGCAATTGAAGAGTTTATTTATGTTTGTTTGTCTCAATTTTCTTTGAATATTAATTTTGTTAGCTGGCAATAAGAACATCCAACTGTGAAAATATGGAAATTTACACAAGAGCTTTCAACCTTGCTAGATATTTCAAACAATTTTGCCTGTTATGACCTTTATCAACAGAAATTATTCTGCCAAATCTAAAAAATTATGTAGCATGTTGCTCTGTTTCAAATCAAAGATAGAAACACAAGCTAATGGGCGAGAAATGCATTGTACAGTAGCACTCACTTGACTCTGCCTTCAAATAAACTTGCAGTTAGTGGCATCATCCAGCCTAACAAGTATCTATATAAATACGAAATATGCGACTCGTCTTCACGTCATTTGAGTCCATCTTTGTTCATACACGACTCCATCAAGTTAAAATGCGGAGCATGGTTTGGAGTAAACACTGTATCTTTCACCATCTAAAACTGCTAATAAACCATATTTCCGACTAGGGAGGTTGGTGTAGGGACACTCCAGGACAATATGATCTACTGTTTGTTCCTTAGCTCCTTGATGGCAGGCCGACGTCGGAGCCAGATCCCAGTGTTGTATTCATATTGGATTAGGTTGAACCGTCGGACTTCAGTACGAAGTCAGTTAAGCGTGACCTATCCTGGTCTTGCGAGGGACATTCCAGCAGAGGTGGTACTGAAGTTGGGTGTGAAATCATAGAGTTTCGTGTTGCTTTTTCCCATTCCGTGTTTCACATTTGGTCGGTCGGTGAGCAACACCGCTCTGTCGATAAAATTGAGCAGTTCCTGCGCAGTAGGCATAAACAGGTTGCCGCTACTTCTCATTCTCATTAAGCGGACTGGTGAGTTCAGAATCGAGCAGATGTCCAGGCTCGGACCACGTGCCTGTCAGACAATAGCCTCAGAAGCTTGCAAGTACCAATAGGGTGTAACAAACACACCTCCTGACTGCTTTTTAGTAGTAACGCTATTCTCGACATCTTGAGTTAACTAAGTGATTTGATCTACAGCATATTGCATGCCTAGAGTCGCTTGCTGCATTGGGAGTAGAGTGCTAATGGTGGCCTCGACATGGGTATAGAATAGATGTGTCTTTTGAGAATCTTATGGAGACGCATAAAAGAGATATCCTGTACACATGGGAGACGCCCAAATATTTTCTCCAGGGATCCAATAGAAGATTTTTACAGGTGGTGACCATAAGCGTTTTTCCAGGAGGAGAGCAATAATGGTAAAATTTCATTTTACCACCTCGCAACTAGGAGTAAAAGTTTTTCTACCAAACGTTTAATAGAAAGTGTCACATTTAAAAATTCAGGGGAGTCAACTTCCCGTCCTGCACCCCCCCTTCCTTATACTCCCAAGAATGTACAATAACTCACGGGATACCAAGTAGCTTATGTGGCTTTGGATTGCGAAAACAAACGCTCTTCTCGAGATTTTTGCAAGTTTGTGTTGGTGCAAGCGGGAAGCAAAGGAAATACATAACCAGAATTTGACTGCAGCGCCAGCATTCAGGAAAGATTCAACCCAGTCCCGATACCTTGACTGGCTGGGGGCGCTTGAGGGCAACGTTACTTTCCTTTAATGTGAAGCTTCCAGACATGTCCTTGCCCTCAGGTGTTGGAATCTTCCACAGGTCAATACTCCTAAGAGCATGACCCTCTTATGAGCACCGTTCGTTGTTAGCTGTGAATCGAAAGAGTTTGCTGGCACACGAAGCAGTGACCGGGCAGTTTTCCGACTTTACAGTTAGTTTGTTTAATGCGGTACCCCAGGTCTTGCGGGTAGAGTTCGATAATTCGATAGTGTGTACGGTTGCCTCCCGTTACTTTTGTCTCTTTTCAACGAGCTAGGATACCCGGGAAGTATCAATCTTGTCAGATTCAGTCCCTGGTGGAGCTCGAAGGGAGGCACGATAGAGTTTCTCGTACTTCGAATCTGAGGACAGCACACAGTTTTTTCATCGGTCACATACTAAAATATGTGACTGAAATATATCTAACAAAGCTTTCAAGAACATATTGACCTAAATGTCCGGTTGGCAATTATAATCAATAATTATATTGATTACGAGCTGATTTGCGTTTGTCTGTTTATTTTGAAAACATGAAAACACACAAACCTTGAACTTTTGAGAAGAATGCTCCTGTTTCTTTGGTACATCAAAAACTAGCAACTCCAGTGAAGTACAAGTTTACTGCACATTTGCTTGAAGTTCTAAAGACATGCTCTTCACATGGGCCCACCAAGCCTTCGTTTCTCTTCCCAGCGAGGAGCCCACTGCTGTGAATAATATTTCTCAGCTTCAAATAGGCTTATATATTCTGACGCAGTTTTGCTTTACATACTTCGTTAAAGATGTTATGTTCGACGTTGCTTTGCTAATTGATGCATTATTACGTTTGCTGCATTTGTGTTAATATTGCTGACATGTTGACCAAACAATTGAATGGATAGTTTGTAAAAGTTTCTCGGAATTTGATAAGAACATCTTTCAAATACACTTCAGATTGAATCCAATGTGCTGCTTTGTTTATTAGGTAAACATTATTGGCAAGACTTTAATCTAACTTATTGAGAACCGTTGATTCATTTATAAATCTCAGAGCAGCTGACATGAAAGGAAAATAAATCAAACTAAAAATAGATTGTCTGACTTCAACCTTGACTGTTCTTTCCAGTCATGTCACAAAACCGTTAGATTATCCCTATCTTGGCCAACAACTCGATACCAATTGTTGATTCGTAAAGGACTTTCACTGATAAGGTGACCAAACATTAATTCAGTCGCTCATGAAGAGTTGACCGAATCATTGGTTTTCGTGTTTATGTTGCGTACGTACTTTTCACTTTCGGAAATACGGCGACAGACATGAGCAAGGAAAGCGCAAAGCAAATGACAAAAAACTTTAAAAGAGAAAAAAACGGGAAAACATGCATATGAAAAATAAAATATGATAAAGGAACAAAACAGCAAAGGCAAGAAATTGTCTACTGCACTCCATAATATTTCAGGTCTTCACGGCATTTGCATCGCTGGCTATCTTAGCGCTTCTGATCTATGAAGGAATTACCGGAGGCCCTTCGTGGCGTTTCACCTGGAAACAGATTGTGGTATGTGCAAGAAAAACACTTATTTAGCGGTTACCACATAATTCATTGCAGCAAGCCTACTCGTAGATCAAAACTTTTATGATGAATTGGTAGAATTTCCGTAATTTGCTATGGAGTGCATTGCATAAGCACTTTTCATGACATTTGTTGAATGCCCTCTATTCATTGAGAGAAAATTAAAAGCGCTTTTGCCTACTGCTCTTCTTCAGAAGAGCTCAATAGCGATTTTCTATCACTAATCATCAGGAAGTTTGATCGAAGTCGAAGTCGGCAATCCCGTACCTGGGATTCCTGAAAAGAATCAGTTGTCGCAGATTCGTTTGTGCAACATTTAAGAACCAACACCGAAAATAGTGAAAAATGTTTTCAGTTTCGTAGCAAGTAACTCTCCTGTGTTTGGCACGACCAAACAATTTTACAAAAAATTAGATATGCGTTGATGATGTTGATTGTATGGCCTCAAGATACCTAAATGATGATATAATGAGGTTCTCTTTCAAAATAGACCTGTTTACAACAGATCACGTTCATAATAGACCCGTTATGATCGTTGTCTGTTATGAACGGGTCTGTTGTTAACGTGATCTGTTATGAACATGGTGCGTTATGAATAGGTCTATTATGAACAGGTCAGTTACGATCGTGGTCTGTTATGAACAGGTCTATCTTGAACGGACACCAACAATGCGTCATATAGAAAACGTAGAAAATCTATTGACTTTAAGGTTGTTTTTTCAAGAAAGAAAATTACCATCAGCCTTATATGCAAACAAGTCGTTATTTCTGCTAGCAAAATTGTTGGAAATGAAACAAGCACGGAAAAAATCTAAATAATTATTTTCTTCTCCTGTATCTTGTAAAATGGAAAGTGACCAAGCGTGCATCATGCGGGGAAAAAGTAACTTGATGAAACGCATTATCGGCACGGAACGCTTTTTATTGGAAGACTGTGCTTTTGCTTCATGGTGATTCTTAGTTACAATAAATCTCTTAAAATCATTCGTGCGAGCCTATAGCATGTCTTTCGTTATTTTTCAGATTGTTCTGCTGATGCCAATAATTATTTTCACGATCACATTTGTAGCAACAGTTATTCCCATCATCGACTTGAGCAGTTCGGAACGTACGACCGTTGCTGTGGAGTCTACTCTGCAAAACGCACAAATCGCTGCAGCGGTCATGAGGTTGTCTTTCTCATACAATCTGGCACTTCTGAGCAGCTTGGTGGTGGTTCCTGTTCTGTACTTTTTTGTTCAAGTTGCTTACTCTGTTCTGCTTGTTGTTGCTTTGCGTTTGGCTAAAAATAATGGTTGGGTGAAGAGCTCTGCTGGTTTGGCTGAAGATAGTCCTGGAACGGATGAATTCACAACTGATCAAAGTAAAGAAGAAAAATGTGAAAAAATGGACGTTTACAACAATCAAGCATTTACTGTTGAATCCATTGCAATTCGACTCTGAATAAATTAGTGCCATCCACTTTTAAATTTACAAGAACAAGAACAGAATTTTAATTTACAAGAACAAAAACTGTTTCACTGCTTGGGTGATGTAATTCGCCTGGTGGATATGAAAACTGAAGAGTACGTTTTGGCACGGTGTCAGTTCAGTGCCTGAACTAGCTGATATCTTCCGAGGGGAGGGGGAAGTATTTGCAACTTGTTATTTCACTTAAAACTTTCACTAAGAAAGTTTTTGGCGCTTTCAAAATGTTTTTGAAAATTTCGGGAGTAACAATTACCCGGTTGGGCCTCCCGTGGTTGTGGGCCTGAATTACTTTGTTATCTGAAGAGCAGTAATTGAAGTTTTGCAATGGGTACGCCGGATGTTGGGCTAGTACACTTGTGCATGGCCGTCGGTAAGATTTTTTTCCAGGGAGGGCACCTGGGCGTTTTCCCAAATTTTCCAGGGGGGCCAAAAGTGGTGAAATTTGTTTTTTCCGAAACTAAGAAAACAACTTTTTTTGCTGAAATTTTCAAAATCCAGGGGCCTCCGCCCCCTGCCTTCCCCTTCCGACGCCCATGCGCTTTTGATAGGAGAGTTTCTTTATATTCTATATTTGTTTTTTCCAAATTGTTCACCAACATTACTGTTGTTCATCTGGAAAAGTCTGTTAATTCACCGGAAAAGTAATGGAGTGCGATCGCATTAATTGTGTATGTTGGTCGAAAATTTTGTTTAGAGACGATCAAATTGGTATCCGTTCACTTTTGTACAAAATCTTCGCTAATACGCTTTTGCAATGTTATATTTTCTTTCACTTTACCGAGGCTTTAAACTGCAAGAAATCAGTAGCCGGCCTAGTGCCTACCTGCAACCATGTAGCAAATGAATGGACTAAAATCCTGTGTAGATCCGGATACTTGGTTTCCACAGCGACTCGAAATGCTTTCGTGGAATGTCCTGACTTTTTCACAGCACCTTCCTGTTCACTGGCCTTCGAAAATGTGAGCAGCAAAATGCTTGTCCAAACCGTTAAAAAGCTATCGCTGGAATGTTGAATTGCACTCTGACCTTTATCCACACTGAAGAACTGGATGGTGAGCTGCAGCGACAAATTGCGCAAAGGCTTCCTTGGCAAGTTTCCATCCATTCCTTCACTTTTGAAATAATGATTAAGAATTTTTTGTAGTTCTTAGTCCTCGCCAACTTTCTTACCGACGGTTTGAAATGTGATCATAAGTAGAAGACATCCAACAGCTTGTCCGGTTCTTTTTGTGTTAGTTGCGCAATCACGCTCCACTGATGACGTCATTTACTGTGAAACCAAGCTGAACTTTCGTTTCTAACTACGGAGCGAACTTATTTTTACACGTAAAAGTTTTTATCGTATTAACTTTTTACGAAGGAGCAAAGTGTGCTACACAGCACTCGATTGCGTTTTCCTATGGAAGTGTTAAGCAAAACAGTGAGGGTTATGAAACAATCTTTCAATACAGTGTAGATTGGGTTCGCCATTGGCCCAGCAGGTCTTTGTTGATACATATCAGTGGTTCCCAAATCGAGGGGCACGGCACCAATGGCAACTATCGAGTCTGGGTGCCGCCAGATTCTAGGAAGCATACTAAATAAACACGCAATAACAGTTCAAGGACCTTTCACGAGTGTGCCACAAATCCAAAAACCGTTCATCACGTTTACCGCCAGAAAAAGCAGAACATGCAATAACGTGAGAAGTTGCAAACTCTCATGGAATTGCACGAGATTATCGCAAGCTTAACCCCGGGAGCATGGGTCTCGTTAAAAAATTGACATGTTCATTTCAACATTAAAATAAATATTCTTCCATTAGGCCTGATAGGTGGGCTCCCAAGGTTTTACTATTCGAAGCAGCATGTCGTGAAGCAAACTTAATGGTTGGAGACACTGGCGTCGGAAGGATTTTTTCCAGAGGTTGGCCAACAGCAGATTTAGCTGGGGTAGTCAAAAGGATTTTTCCAGGGGGAAGGCGCAGTCGTGAAATTTCGTTTTCCCACTCGAAACTGAGAAAATGGCCTTTTTTGCTGAATATTTCATAGAAAAATGTCAAATTTCAAAAGCCGGAGGCCTTCCGACGCCCATGGTCGGAGAGTGCATTTTACATCGATTCAGCAAATGAAGTGAAACATGAGCGTCCTTGCACACCTCTCTTTATGCATAACTGCACTCAAGACGCACTACCCGTGGGGCAGAGATGAGCGGACTGTGAAAATTTTCAGTCCGGGTCCAATCCTGATTCGCAAATTGCGTCCGATCCAGTCCTGATAAGTGCGGTCCAATCCTGATCCGCCCATGCAAAACCATGGATTTTTATTTAGGCATTTCCAAAATTTAACAAGGCAGTGTCTACTTTACCATCAGAAGCAAAAGCACTGCTGGAATTATTTTGCTATTAGGCAAACTTAATTGGTTGAATTGGTCTAGTAAAAAGGATGATATAGGCCAGGGCTTCTCAAACTTTGTTCTGCGTTCCCATTTTAAAAAGTTTTTTTTTTAGGCGACCCTTGATGGATAGTCTAGATGTCAATGATACATGCAAACGTCCCATAAGTTTGCAAAAACATTTATATCTGGTTTGTCAAGCCAATTTGTTTCGCGACCCCAAAATTATATTTCGCGACCACAAATAGGGTCGCGACCCATAGTTTGAGAATCCCTGATATAGGCCTACTGTACTTGGATGAGCATATGGTTTTTGCCATACAACGCAAAACCTAACCCTAAACCAAAAAGTTAAACCCAAAACCTAAACATCAACCCTAATCCAATACCTAAACTTGCACCCTAAACTTTTTGTAAAGGTACACAAAAAGCGCTCCCATCAAAGGTGCAATGTCTACGAGCTAGGCCAAAGCAAATGGAGCAGAACTGACGACCAATCGCATAGCAGACATAGATTTTAACCACTCGACTACGTTCATCTTGCTACTAGCAGGCCTAATATGAACTCAACGTTCATACGGCCAAAGGTTGTTACAGTCAGAATAGCAAAAAGCCCCAGTAGAACTTATGCCGTTGATAGCAAAATGTGCGATTGTGCACTACCATTTAATAAACCTGGAAAAAAGGATTAAAACTACATTTTCGATATGGTTAGAATAATGACATCAAACCAACAAAAATTTATTTTCTCCGTCCGATCCAGTCCTGATCCGTGTTCATCTCTGCCGTGGGGAATGCCTTCGATTGGATGCTTTCAGTAGCGTCCAAACACAACGATCGGTGATGTGATACTGGATAGTTTATTAGATGTTGAAATTACACCAACAAGAAACGCGTACCTAAACTACCGACAATTGCTACAACAGCATCAACCGTGCGACCGCCGCAAGATGCGCAATGACATCACAAGCAGGGCTCCTGTTTGCCGACCGTGACGTCACAAACACAATGGTCTCAACCGATTGTTCTTCATAATTCGGAAACAACAGAAAACGGATGGTAGCACGAGCGACTTCACACACAGTTGTTGCACAACAAGGAAGCAGGTGTCGGTCATAAATACAATCACACAATCGAGCAGCTAATGCGTCGCAATCGTTCGGCGAAGTAGATTCAACAACTTCTCGTCGGGCTTTAAAGGGAATGTAGAACAGACTACGTGAAAAACAAGCCCGGCTTTGAACTTTTCAGGAGTGCCGAGGGTGGTTCCACAAAATCCGCGGCAGAAGATCAGCAACCAATACGATGTAGGGTCGAGACAGAGTCCATCGGGTCATCACCTGGACACTAAATTTTCTGCGACAAAACCCTGCTCTTTCAAACAGTTCTCTGAGCAAACTTAACGACAAGCAAGCGAAGAAAGTTTTGTCAGCACCCAGCGCGTGAGAGGGACGGTATGAAAAGAGGCGGACGAATAAACTCGACGAAAAAAAACTTATGGATGTTTTTCCAAACCTAAAACCGTTTACTGATCTTCCAACACGAAACAAAAGTGTTCCGGCAGGGGCGTAACAAGGTTAGATGGCGCCCGGGGCAAGTAGCGAGTTTCGCATGACCACGCTCGAACCTGAAATTTTTCGGAAGCAAATGAAAGCACTTGTAACATTGTTGGGACTTTTCGGCGCCCTCCGCAGTCATTCGCCCCCCGGAGAATTGTGTTCCCTTTCCCCCCTCGTTACGTCCCTGTGTTCCAGTGCTGTCTACTGACTGTAATATTCTGAGCGCATCGCCAACGAGCCGATGTGCTGCAAGCGCAGCTCGAAAGCAACAGAGGCTTCCAACATATCAAAATCAATGGTATCTGAACCAGAACGAAAAACATTCGCTTGCACTACCCGCATTATCACGGGCTCGTACAATTGGCTGCCAACGAAGTTTCAGATTGCACAGCTCATCAACGTTTCTCAGTAGGACGGCCAGTTACTGTGGCGTCGAACCACTGTAAAACAAACGGAAACACGAAGAGAAACAATCAAACGAAAGGTGCGCCAGACCGCATGAGCAGCTCGGAAAAAAACAAAAACCGGTGAAGAACTTGTGATCAAAGTTCGCCAGCTCGACAACCATCAAGTCAAAGTCATTCTCGTCTAATAAAGACATTTTAAAGTATCAAACTCTGCTCAATGTTTTCGTTGAAGGTACACATCGACGTTATTTGATAAGAACAACTACGGAAACGCAACTAGACCTGGATAGCTGCGTTTGAAGCGCGCACAGATTGCGTGGAGCATCATTCGAATCCGGAGTTCACCAAAAGTTCTCGAACTTCCTTGCCATTTGACGTATCCAACCCGAACAGCTAACAGCAGGAAGGGCAGGCCGCTTCTCTTACCCTGGCGGCGACGACGCATTAGCAGAATAAACACAAGCTCTTTACGAAGTCACCCGCAGAGCGGACGGGCGGCTTATCGGCATTAGCCGTCGCGAAACGCGCCTCCCCGGTACCTTTCAGCACAAGCGGAGAAAAGCGTTCGGTTTTCTGACCGGACTGCGCTCGGCCAGGGTCGCCAAGCAACGTCCACGTGTCGATCGACGTTCTCGACAGGCTGCATAGGTAGCGCCGCGCGCCACAACACGGCGACGCTGGGAATCTCGCGGAAAACAAATAAGAACTGCTGGCGCCCGTGTGTGGCGCGCGAAAGAACGACAATGGCGCCGCGGTGCNAANTACGACGAACAGGAAAAAGACGACGGGTAGATATATATATATATACTGTATTTCTATATATATATCTTCTCATAGAGCAGCAAACGACATATTCCTAGACGGCGCTTGAGAGGCTTCCCGCTTGCAGGNACGTGAAATTAATACGCATTAGGAATGTACCCGGTCATGGTCCGTGTTCATCGATGTCTTTCGAAAAACAGCAGTCCGTATTCGTCACCATGGCAATCGCTCGGCACATGGCTTAAGCGGTGACACATACATCAAAGGACACACCGATCCAAGCGATGACGGCAACGTCAAGCAGAGAAGCTCACAGGTCGACATGAAAATGACAGTCGGCGACAACGACGCGCGCGTCACTTCTTTGACGAGCAGCGAACAAAGTACTTCCGGAGAAGATACCTCACTTCCGGTTTGGTTTCGAACAGGAGAAGATCGCAAAACGCTTGGTGCAATTCGGTTGTGATGGCAACGAACTGAACGAAAAACGGACAGTAGTTGAGCGTTACTGCATTAGACGTGTCTTAAACGTAACAGTTACGCAATAGGCTGACGTTGGTTTGCGAAAAAATTCAAAAATATTTGAAAACGATAAACACAAATTAAATGACTGCTCTCAGGAAGAACGATTGCGATGACAGTCCCCGGGTCCTGCAGCTGCATGTTAATTTAGTTGCAAGTCAGTTGCTGCAGGGAATGCAAGCGCGCAACAAGGAGCTATTCTAGTTAAGAAAACGTACCTTTTCCTCGGGCAGCCTCAATATTCTGGTTAATATCAACAGCAGCGCGTTCGTCCATGCATCGCGATGTGACTCTGTTCCTATCGTTGTAAAGTACTTGAGGGCGACCTGGCACGTCCTGGTTCACGAACAAAGAAAACGGATAATTGAACAAAAGTGACGTTCGAAGCTTTTGTGACGCAGCGAGAGGTGACGTCACCGCACACGAACCTGAGTAATATGGTCTGGGTCTTTTCGGTGCACGCGTCGCTCTCGTTCATGCGGAACAAAATGCGCAACGCGCACAAAATGCTCGAGGTTTCCTGTCGGATGAGGTTCGGTTTCGACTTTCCTTTGAATCCTGGGCACAAGCAGGCCAATTGGTGAAAACCTCAGGCGGCAAACTCGTAAGCGGAGCAGATTTCTGACAATCGAACTCGATTAAAACGTTAATCTAGTGATCGGCAAACTTTCGTTGACGGCCCAAACCACCCTTTTAGTCGCAATTTCAAAGGCTCGTGCTTAATTTTTTAAGGCCCAATTTCAAACTTATGCTGTATCCAGTTCCGTATTGCACAACAATGGTATGTTTACTCGTATGTCATAAACTGTATGATGACTAAAACAGTGCTTTGTTAACGTCAAACAATCAATGTTCCATAGTTGTTACAGTACCCATGTTTCGGTCCACGCAACCGGCACAGGACTGTAGCTCTGACCCAACACACGACGCACAACAGAAACAGGTTTGCCGAACACCATACGTAATCGAAAGTGCACATTCGGCGACCGAACGAAACTCACCCCATACAGCCACAGTCTGGTGGTAGCCACAGAAAAAAGGTCGCGGGGAATGAAGGAAGCGAACAGAGCAGTGACCCACAGCGCTTTACAAGCCTTTCCCTGTACTTCAAGCTGCGCAACCGCACGCGAAGCCTGGGAAATTAACATTTCCGACCGAGCCATCACGATCCATTGCTACACGCGCGCCTGGGCGTTGCAAAGCCGTGCGAACACATCATGGATACAAATAGAACGCGTTGTTTCAAGATACTACCACAAGGGACCAAACAAGCAATAGCCAAAAACCTTTACGAAAATTTTAAACTTGGTGAAGAATCTCTTAAACCTTAAACGGGGGCAGGGTAACTTCAAAGACAGCGAACCCAAACTCTCCAGCTTTAAATACAATGGAAATATTCGTACGGGGCCGAAAATTTACCCTCAAACCTTTTCAACTCTGAGCTTTGGGCAAAGCTCGATTTTGTGGCCTTCAATGGCCAATAAAGTTCTGGCCTTCCCCACTGAAGTAATGACTGGTAACAACCGTGTTGCAGCGGCTTCGTAAAAGGCCAAGTCTCTCGCCTACCAGCTTTCCAAAGAAGCGTCCTCTGTTCGTTGTCACAGTTGAATCGCTTTGCAACATCGTGCGCTTCGTGCAAGCATCGAACCATGACCAGGTGCTGTTCGTCGCTCAAGCGTGAAAACATTTCGTTCGGATGATGCTCGTCAGCGGGAATCTCACTGCTGGAGCTCTGCTCGTTCGAAATACGCGAAGTAAGTTTTGAACTTCCAAACTAAAACAGTGCTTAGCGCCGCGAAAATAACGAAATGGGTGAAAGAATCGAGGTAAGCTTAAGAGAAAAAGTGTGTGAACGAACCACTTGTATTTACCACAAACAAAAAACAAAACCCTTGCGATTTCGGATGGAATATCTGCTGTTACGCAGACACGCCTGCGGGAAATAGTGAAAAACTTGTGAATGACTTGGAACGTTCGTGGAGAGCAGCGCCCCACCACCGTTACTTCACCTGCGTGAACCTGTGCTTGTTTACCTTCGCGATTTCGATGTTCTTCTCGTCGTCGCCGCGAGTCGTGGTGGGATAGAAGAGAACGCGGTCGACGCATTCGATCATCTCTGACGTCAGTATGCAGAAGAGTTGCAAGCGTTCGAGTTGCTGCGCAGCTGAACACAGGGTCGAGCAAATATAAAGCCATGCGATAGCAGAGCAATTATGTGAGTCTGCTTCTTTACTGCGATCTATTTTGCCATCTGTTCAGTTTTTGCGTATATTCAGGTCACAATTTCGAAAGCCTTACTGCTTTGCGTTGGTTTCCATGACAACAGCTCGTGAGGCGAAACTTTCCGGAAAACATTCTGCATGGTGTCGCACGTGAGCTTCCAGGTGTTTTCGTCGAACTTGTCGCCGTTCGAGAGGATCAAGTTCTCGAAACAATTGACGCCGGAACGCGCCAGCTGCTCGTTGTCTGAAAAGCGAAAAGATAATATCTTTCATATGTTATATTAAAGCCGCGACGGAAAGATTCCCATCCGAACGATACCGCCGCCAGGTTAAGCGAACATTGGTTCTTGCGCAATTGAAACGAATAATGAGCACTGAGCAGCGCTGACTGAAGCTACTAGTAGCTAGCTACGACGACCTTTGCTATTTCAACACACGCAACGCTTGTCAACAAATTTTCTGCCAATTGCATTGACCTACTTACGTTTGTCGACGCACCACAGTAATTGACCGTACACGTCGGCTTGCAGTGTTTCTGCTAGTACGTCATAATACTGCGTGAAAACGTCACAAATCGCGAAGAGCGCGTGATTGCAAGTGGTGGCGAACCAATCGGATTTCTCTACTTGTTGTTCTGGCATCTTCATTTGATCGAATATTCTGGAACAAAAAACATTGTTGGTGCTCAAACAGCAAATTCGCCTGCCACCACTGACCAAGGTGCGTGTGTCAATGACGTGCACTTATGGTTGGAAGTTTTTAAAAGAACGTCTTGTTCCACAAATTTCAGCCCTGCAATAACGATAACAATGTCGCTAACCTTCTTAAATTTCAGAATTGCCTGAGGCATCTCAAGGGTGAAAAGGCAATTAATGAAGAC
>JGI24159J19872_10001365_pt1 | contig 26592 bp, 14 predicted proteins | sample Ectturendosymbi4_FD_19872 | JGI IMG/M metagenome (IMG submission 19872)
ACCAGCAGCAAAAACATTTGGCCTAAAATTAGCGTAGCCTACTTCACAAAATGATTTCAATCTATTTTTACTGTTGGTGGATGGAGGATTTATCCTTTCAATCTCCCCTTGTTGGCCCCTGCATACATACCCACACAGAGTTATAAAAGAGCCTCATTTTGAAGCCTGAACCCGGCCATAGCCCGAATGCACAAGCCGAAACATGGCTCGAGCCCGACATTTATTTTTGAAGCCCGATTGAGGCCTGAAAGCCAAATTTACCGAGGGAGTTCAGATATGCGCAACTGCGTATTTACAGAAAACGTTGTGTGCAGTGGCGATTCAGGAATGAAAAAACTGGGGGTCACTGCGGGGCAAAGGAAAAAGTAGGGGAGCCAACATAAAATGTCTCTCCTGCATGGTGATTTTCCGTTGTAATGAAGATTCATTTGCTATGATTAAACCTATCAAACCCAAGACAGGCTTGTGAATATTGTGAGAACCGTCGCCAGAAAGTCTTCAAATCGTTTAAAATTTTGCCGTCTGAACGTTATCTGCTGTATATGTCAATCAAACGAATTTGAACATTAAATTAAGCAAAACACTGGGGGGGCAATTGTGTGGAGGTGTAATTGCGGGTATACAGCCACGATCGTGCCTTTTACAGATACTGCATTGTTGACCATAACTCGCCAATGCATCGCGCTAGAGCAATGGTTTGCAACCTGGGCTCGCGACCTCCAGATGCTCGTGAATCATTTTTGAAGGGGTCGCGAATAGATAGTTTGTACACAGCTGTATTACGTTTGCTNTATTTGAGTTTTGCATGGGGGTCCTTGGCTTATAGTGGGTTGCTATGATGGGCCGCGGTACAAAAAAGATTGAAAACTANTGCGCTAAAGAGTCCGAGAAGACATCCTCGGATTCGGAAGACAGCAATCGATCCAAAGAGTTTAAAAAAAAGGTACCTCAACATTTGAAAATTTTGAGTGAAATGCAAATTTTTGATTTTTCGGGAGCGATTTTTTCGCAATTTTCCGAAAAATTCAAAAAACTCCTTTCACGCTTCCTTGTTAGCTTTTTCCAAACGTTTTTTTGGCTTGGGCTACGTCTGAAGACCCCAACTAACAAAAAATTCCAACCAAAGTGAGTCGTTACTGTTTTTTGGGGAAAAATTTGGGGTGAAAAAAGTAGACGAGGTCACGTGATTTTCGGATGACGTCATCAGGGCCTGAGAAAATAATGCAAGGGGTAATTTCTGTTTTTGAAGGAAACTAGGCGAAAATCCGCATCTTTAGAGCCCTTGATGGCCTTCTAGCATTAGTGGTTGGAAAGTTATGGCCTCAAAACGACAAATTAATTAGCTAATCCCCTATGGGTTTATTAATTATTTATCGATTTAAACTTATATAACCGTTTTTCCTGTCAATATTTTCACTTAAAATTGGTGGGATGTTGAAAGATATCAAAAGTAAGCTGTTCTGCAACTTTCAGATGTTTCGTGTGTCTTGACGGGGTACAATTTACCCTTCAAAGACCAAAAAGGGTTGAAACAACTCAAAAATGTTAAGTTTTGATTGTGCGCCGTTTTATCCCATGAAACTTGTCCATTTTTATCCATTATTTTCGCAAAGTTATGGTCATGGCTGACATTTTTTATGTACAAACATTGTTTCCAACGTGTTTCGGTTCCGATCCACGGCTTTTTGAAAAACACCACGAAATTTTTCGTAGCAAGTTTTCTCCTAGAAGGACGTCACAATGGCGTCACAAATTCGCGCAACATACCCCCAAAAAATGCGTTAGTGTCTTCCGAAGCCGAAGATGTCTTCGCTGACTCTCTAGCGCACTCCTTTCGCGAGTTATGGCCAATAACAACTTTAAGGCACGATCGTGCCCTCTGCTGCGAGCCTTAAAGATTTGGCGTGATTTGACAAACTGGGTGAACCATTTCGTGCAGGTTGTTGTTTCTTTGCTCTAGACCTACTTCTCTTTGTTTTGCATTCTTTGTAGTATGGATAGATATTTGCAGCCTGTTTCGATGTTGAAGTCTTCGATTGCTGTCACGTCAAGATTTAATCCATAGGTCGTTCTGATCTTTCCGCGTTGGACTTAACTGTCTCTCTCGTTCATTTATTCATGCAGTCTATTACGAACTTCGTCCAAATTAGGTAATTAAACCTGTGAGGTCAAACGCGCGAGTCTTATAATCGCACTTATCCAGGGCAATGCAAAACCCTAAAAATGCAAAGCAATGCGACCCACATCAAGCCGACCTACAACATTTGTACTAGTCGACTGGCACAGAACATTCGAGCAACTTGCTTCGCTTTACGTACGATCAATAAAAAGCCCGCAAGTGACAGAGAAGTCGTAGTAGTGGAGAGGCTGCAAGGAATGTCGATATATAAGGGGACCAATTTGCAGGTAATTAAGTGGCTGAGGTTTGTGACACATTTTCTTGTTTTTTACGTGAGTTGTTTTTGTTTTACGCTCTCGTGTATTACATTACTAAGTACCTCCTTCCCATGCTCAAGTCTGTTGATCAATGAAGTCTCGCATGCAGAAATGAAAGCATCTCAAGGATGATCAACGCTTTTGCTTGTTCCGCTACAATTTTGAACGAAAAAAAAATTTCCTCGTTTTTCCNTTTTAAAAGAACTGAAGAAAAAAAAACACTAGGTCCTCACAATCCGGCGTCCTTTTCAACCGTGTTAATGCAACACGAAAACCTTTTCAGTTGCGCATATTGCGACATGCTTTGATTCTGTAATTTAGTCATTGTGCCATGTTTCAAACTAGATGCAAACGCTTCAGACAAGTTTGAAAAACAACGGAGCCACCATTGCCAACAACTTTCGCCCTGTCCAGCTGCTGAATTCACGTCAGGTCTACAAATCATCGGGTTTCAATGGAGCTACATCGCCTTTTCCATTTCATCACGCCCAAACAGCTTCTCTGATGAGCGTCCTGGCGTTCTTTCTGCTTGTGTAGTGTGAAAAGACCAGTTTTAAACTGTTAGAGGATTCAAATGCATGATGACAAGACACCAATATTACTTAGAACTTACTTGTGTTGTATATTTAGTTGTCTTTTAATTTGCTATAACAGGTCGCTGAGACTGGAGACTTGCTGAAAACCTATGTTTACTTAACCACGCTACACAGTGTATGGTTCAACATACTGTGAAATGAGAATAAACCTTAAAATCCTCACAAGCATAGGCAAAATAAAAGTGCTATTATCCCAGTTAAATGGCGAGGGATTATGGAGTTGTGGAAACAAGTACGCGGTTGAAGTATTTTCTTCAACGCTTGAGTTTCCTCTGTCTTGGCAAAAAAATCCAACTTGGTTTATACGAAATCAGCTGATGCAAGCAGCAATAAAAGTGCGTCTAAACATGACGCATCAAAATTCCATAGAAAATTTCAAAAGGAGCAATTAAAGCATTTGCACTGACAAAGACATGCATTTTAAAATTTATATAGATGATGATTTAGCTTTGCCTGGGGTGCTTTTTAAAAGCCCCTGCGTGGAGAAGGCAGAGGCGGATCCAGCCAGTGAACTTTGGGGGCGATTTCAGTAATAATTTGTAGTCAAGTCTCATAACCGCTGCGCTACTGCAAGAGAGATGAAGTATACTGTACTTCACAACACTGCTGTGGGAAAACAATGTACGACAAAATGGGGTTATGTGGTGAATGTTGTTTTCCGAATTGTACAAAATGATGATAAATAAATTTACTTTCGTACGCTTTAGGGGGGCCAATCGTCCCCCTGGCTCCACCCCTGTAGAGAAGGTTGTTGGTTTAATTGCGTTGCCAGTGATGATATCAATGAAGGCAACTTGTACTTCTTTTACTTCAACCCTAGCAAATGCCCTTTTTTGTAAAAGGAGAGGTAATCAGCCTAACTCCGTTGTTAAAAACTGGCGACATTCCCTTGATTTATTTTGTGTTGCGTTGATGCCAATTCACAGCCTGCTTGTTGACGTTAACTGTAACTTTCTGAATCACCGGTCTGTTGTGTGAAGAAACAAATATACTGTATTTCTGTGGTGTTCCAAATATTGCCATACATTACAGTATATGCAACTGAATCATCCCAGTTTTCGTTGTATAGTAATACTTTACATCTTGGTGTAAGGAAAAAGCAGAACGGCATATCGAACATGCAATCATAATCAACAACCCAAAATTGTCTGAAAGACAAGTGGTTTCAGGAAATTTTCAGATAATGCTCTCCTTAGGTAAAGTGTCACTGATAGAAGAAGCGTTCTGTTACATAATCACAGATATACACCAAGTCGCAGCTTATAGCAACAGCATTTTTTTCGAAGAAAATCATAAAATCTCAATATGGTTCTCTATTAAAGTATTTTAAAGATAAAAAACAAAAATACTTGCTGCCGCATGATTATGATGTCATTTCTGGAAAAAACTGACCACTCTCTGAGATATTTCAAACACTGTAAGAGTTTGTCAGATCGTAAGAGGCAGACCTATGTTTGTTTCTTAATGCGACGCATATGTTTTTCTCGCACTTCCACACAAGTTTGAAAATGAAAACAAAAAGCCTGTTGATTGGATTATATACCTATGATTTTGAAAGTTTGTAAATAGGAAGTAAACAAAAGCGTACGACTATAGATGGATTAAGCGAAACTTGATAGAGAAGTTAATCGTGTACAGCAGCTTAACAAAGACAGTAGTTTCCGTAAAGAACAGAAGCCAAAACACTAAAAATTTTCGAGAAGGTAAGCAAAAAAAATATTTTTCACAAGCATTGGAGATCAGTGAATCTGATTGTATTTTATCACAAAAATTAAGCTAAATTACTTAAAGAGTATTGGCACAACAGAAGGTATTTCTTCAGAAAGTCAAACTATCGTCAGACCCCATAAGTTTAGTGTAAACCCGTAGTGGAACAGATTTGAAAAATTTGCCAAAATCATTTAATTTAAACACTATGTTAAATTTTTGAAAGTTATGCTGCAGCAGTAACTTGGCTAATGAGTTGTATTTCACACTCCATAAGCTGCCGATGCTGTCATAAATCTTCGCTATTTTTTGGGCTGTAGTTACATCAATAAATGAAGAAACTTCCCATCAATCTATAGTATGTTGAAGCAAGAAAAATGAATCGATAAAACTCATTTAAATATTCCACAAGAAGCTGAACCATTCGGCTGATGTATTTTTGATTGAAAAGAAAAAAACAGTGTAATGTGGAAAGCGCGATGACATTTTAAACTGAATCTGCCAATCATTTTATTTGGATTACTGCCAAAACCGACATATGTGCGTGCAAAAAATCGTGCAATATTAATGCTGCAAACTCGGGCTAAATTTTGTCAAATTCCAAACAACTTCACATTACAAGCATTGTAAGCCATTGCACTTTTTTCTGTAGCTTGTCGCGACAGTGAAAGGGTGTCCTGTCCTTGGTGTGCTCCGGTTTATTTTTATGTTCAAAACCCTAATTTCGTGCTGCTTGAGTGTTGATATTTACTGAATAGCATTCATGACTGCATCTTCCGGTCAAAATCTATACTTTTAGAAGTTTTTCTCAAGATTAATCCAGGTCAAAACCGATACGCTCACTAAAATTACCTAAACGTCTCCCATTCTTTTGGGCGCATCCAACCTCACTGATTCCTCGACGTTGGCAACTTGTTTCGGTGTGAAAAAGCATGGGCAGTCCTTATTGAACTCAAGCCATACACAAGTGAACTTAACCCGATTATTTCGTTCGTATTAGACACATCTTAAATTGCAATATGGGTTTCCACTGGCTTGATTTTTTATATTTTAGCAGATATCTTTAAGGAGAATGTTAGGTACCCAGCCTGAAGGGACCCGATTTCTCTGATTCTAGGGACCCGATTTTCTCTGATACTAGGGACCCGATTTTCAATTCTAGGGACCCGAATCGGGTCCTTGAAACACCTTAACAAAAACCCTGATTGTAGTTCTACAATCATCTAAACACAGTTTACACAATCCAGTATAGTGGCGACATATATTTTGCGTCCACCCACATCAAGCTACAGAGCATAGCCGACCCACATGTACAATTACCTTGAGAGCTACCGAGCTAGATTGAGAACAAGATAGAATATAAAACTCAAAACCACCGTAAGACTTGTCAACTTTGCTGAGAACTGAAACCAAAATAGAGGCCAAGTTTCGAAACCTAATCTCGAAAACTTCAGAAGTAATAATCACTGCATGACTAATAAAATCAGTGGCGTAGCGAGGATAAGTGCCACCCGGGGCTGTCCGTTAAAGTGCCACCCTTTCCACCCCTCAAATTTGCTTACAAAAGTTTACAATGAAAGAAGATCATGTTTTGTGCTTTGTAAAGTTATAAGGAATATTAAAGCATCTTTCCCATCAGATTCAAACGCTCACAACTGAATGGGTTTTGTTTTCATTCTCGATATGGTCTTGCTTTTTCTGCCCGTTCGCCAGTTTTCTCATCATTTCCTCTTCCTTTTTTTCTGCTTTCTTTACATATGCATCTATGGGCCCTGCATATTAAAACTTTCTCCCCTGTTGGTTTTCAGTCTGCGGCAAGTCGCACCACTTAGCTTTAATCGTTTACACATTCTCGGGGATCAAACAAAAAATTTGCTATTGCGTGGCCCAATTGGAGCAGTGATAGCGGGATACCTATTTTACAGATGTAAACATTTGTATGTTTATATTTCATGCAGTATCTCCGTCTTTAACTAAAACAAAGCACATATGCTGCATATAATACCATATACCAGTAATACTAAATTTAATAATCTAATCTCAATATTGTAAAAAATCTTTCACTGTTCATTTCACGTTTCAATAGTGGTTTATTTCTCTTAGAATATATGAAAAGCTTCAAATATTGCCTCTGTCGTGGGTACGCGAGACCCATTCAGATAAAATTTGTCAGATGAGCTTCAAAGCGGCTCTGGATAAGAAATGTTGCCATTGATCGTGACCTGCAAATTTGGTCTAGCTGCTGGGCTTCTTCCAATTACGCGTGCATAGTGTTACTCCTTACCTTCGTCCGTTAGTAGCAGACGTCTATTTCGAAAACTGTATCACCAACACTACCACGTAGAAAATCCGCCTACTTGATGCTCAGCAGTGATTACGTTCTAAATTCGACGGCAATCACACTGAACAGCTTTATTCAGTACAGCCATTGCCAAGTTGTACAACTGTTTCGGCTAAAGACCGTTTTACAGAAAACCTTCACCACAATCATAACTAGACATATCCTTTGCCCTTGCGTTAGGTTTTCAGACTGAGTTTCATCGCCTCTCATTTATGAAAATGAGAGCAACACCTTTTCTAAGCTTTTCTTGCTGAAATGGCTTTTTCTTGGACTCCAAATGTTAATTGTTCTGTTGAACAATGTAGTCAAACCTTCTACGAAACCCACATTGCCTATCGGCTGGCACTTATTCACTCTACTTGCAGTTCAAGCCTACAATCTGAGCTCAAAACTACCTGCGCAAACACACCAACTGCACAGTGCCGGATTAAGGTAGCGCTGGACCTGTAAAAAATTAACAGCGTGGGGCCCTAACTTAAAAATACACTTGAACTTGTGGACAGCCCTTAAATCATATATTTTGTGGGCATCCATGTGACGGCCATTGGGCCAAGTACGAAAAACCTGGTCCTATTGAGCAACTGGTGGACAATATAGGCTACATATACTTTTCACCGAAAACGAATATGCGTGTCTCTTTACCAAGAAGCAATACATTGCTGTGCAGCTCACAAGTCCAGCACAGAGACAGTAATTCCTTCCAAACGCATCAACAAATTTGATAATTGCTATATTTAGACAGTATTTGTTAATGATACTGGTAGTGTCTATTTCACATAGAAGTTCATGTTCTACACTCTTTAGCTTCAGGCTATTCAGCGTGTTATGTCTATTGGTGCTCCTTTGTTGATTCTACCATCAGTTTAGAAAATGGCCGTTCTCCACTGCAGTTGGTCAACATGAGAGTTAAATAAATGCGCAAATCATATCCCACATTTGTAAAAGAAGGCTCCAAGTAAACTACCAATGGCTAGTGAATAGATGTTAAATTCAGGGCTACCAATAAGATTTTTTGAAAAATACAATATATGCTCACCGAAAAAAATGTTTGGACAGAAAACCTCAGGTAGACACAAAATTAGGTTAATTTTTCTACTCCGTACCACACCTGGGCATCTGTAAGCTACAAACCGTTTTAGTGAGTATGTACTGTGGCTTTGCTAATGAACTTTTGGGTCTGTCGGAATTATTGTATCCCAGTCACATGGACTTGTTTGCATTTTCTGACGTTGCGGTGATCTGTCAACATTTACAATAATAAATTGCCAGTGTTCTTCTGTAGCTAACATTTGAGATCCGGACCTTTCAACCACTCTGCCTTAAAATTGCTGTGTGTTCCTCCTAATAAGTTTATTTGCGCTTGCTTCATTAGTATCTGTCACTTAAACTCATTGCACCTAGCTCATATTTACAGCTTATACGGTGGCAGTTGCTTGTTTATCAGTTATGCTGAAGGCTAAGGTACCTTGATAAAAAGAGATAAAGAAAGATAAGACCGGAAGTAAGACGTATAATAAACCATACCCTATCTTAAATCACCGCTACGCAATTACATCATAAAAACCCAGATCTTCAAACGAAAAACCCAGAAAGGCATTGAAAACCCAGATCTGGGGGTAAAACCCCAGGTTTGGCGCCACTAGCCAAATCATTTTGGAAGCACCAAAAAGGTAACGCAACTTCTAGAACAAGTCTATATCATGTAGGCCTAATCATGTTTTTAAAAAATGCCATTCATAACTAAACAATCAAGTAATAACATCGATACTGCTACAATTTCAACTCGTTGCTTGTGTGGTCCCATAATGTTGCAAATAACTGTAAAATAATTTTATCTTAAACTCACAGTATTCTAATGTGAAAGTATTCAATTGAAAATTTCGCTTTAATATTTCATGAAAAATTTAGCAAAATTGTGACGTTTTGCACTGTAAAATTGTATACATATGGTCAGGACTGGATATTAAGGGAGGCAAACGAGGCGATCGTCTCGAGCCCCCTTTTGAGAGTTTCGCACTTAGCTTTTGCGATGCGTTGTTAAAAATCTTGTTAATCACTCTAGAGCAGCTATGTTCAGCCCGCAGCTATGCGAAGGCTTTGTATGGCCCAGTTTGGGTTTTCACTGTAATAGACCTAAGTAGCCTACATACCGACAACCTGTCGTTTTTTTGATAATAAAACCTACAGTGCCAAAAGCCTTGACTTGAGGGCTGGGGTTTGGGAAGGTTCCGTCAATGGTTTTCACACCGCAAACGCACCCCTGCTAATCTGCCGTCCCGTAACTATCCTGATAAAGCAGTGCAACAAACAGACCTGCCTGACTTACAGTACTAACTCTGAGCTGCCAGAATGCAGTGAGGATAAATCCTCTTTAATCAGAAGTAACACAAGAACGGCAGAGAAACTGTACAACACGACACTGTCTCAGAACAGCACACAGGCCAAGGCACAGATGTCGAAATGGGACAAAGCACCGGGGAAATCTTCAAAGAAGGCAGAAACCCCAAGAAACCGGGAAAACCGATAAACGCGGAGGAAACCGGGGAAAACCGTTAAATCAGTCAAACACGGTGGAAACCGCCTGGAAACCGATATACACGGGGAAAACCGCAAGTAAAGTCAAACAAACACGGTGGAAACCGTTACCAAAAAATATGCCTTCTCCAGCCCTATGCACTAACTTGAAAAACCCTCCTCAAAACCTCGTGCGTTTCAGCCACACGCAGTGCTCGCAACCAGCAAGTACAAAACCGCCACAAGTGGGCCTACGAGGTTAAGCGAGACGAAGCCGCGCTCAAGTTCCTAACACTTACATTTGACATTTTTGATGCAGGTGGTCCTCATAACCGCTTCATCACGTCTGTACTGTGTGCTGGGGGATGTCCACATGTCCACTGACACTTTGGTTTAAAACTTTTTACTAGTTTTCTGATTTCTGCCCTTCTTCCATTGGCACTAAACTTGCCTATGAAATTACACTTACGGAGTGGTTAAAGGTGCCAATCTGTCGTTAACATTGCAGTTAGTATTCTAATGCATTCAGAACATTAGCTAAAACTAAACTTAGTTTAATAAGATCAAAGTAAGTCATTCAATGTGCGGCCCTGGTTGAGATAGTGACATATTTTTGGCTCAGTGAGCAATCTCGGTTGGGTATAGCTGCTATAGAGTCACATTTAATAAGCTTTGAAGCAAGTCATATGTTTTGAAAATAAAGCAAAAGTTATGTGCAAATGTGCCTAAAGGTGCTCCTTAACAATTTTAATGTGTAGACAAAGAACAATTAAAATCAAATGACTTCAAACAATTTGTAATGTGAAATGGCTTCTCATGCAGAAGAAAATTCCCAGATAGAAAGTAACATTTAATTTGCTTTCAGCAAATAAGGTTTCTGTATATAATATGCAAAATGTAGGGCCCTCTTTCTGAGGGTTTGCCTCGGGCGCCTAAATTTTAATATCCATCTTGCATATTATAAAGAACAAAATTAACACAAAGATTGCGGAACCCCCAAAAGCGCGGGGCCCGTAGTAATTGCTACATTTGCTACCACTGTTAATCCGAGACGTGCCAAGAAATGTTCGTCGCAATTGCTGATAAGTGTGAGGCGATGTAATTATGTGCCGTTGGGGCATTGCTGAAGATCAAACGACAGGAGAAAAAGGACTAAGATAGCTTTGACCGTTTATCGTGATTTCAAGCAAGGCCTTGTTCATCAGATTTTGACTGGGGGCGTTTCAACCTTGAACTAAAGGACCAGTGATATTTGCTATCCTGCAGTCAAATGTCATCTCTGTCCTTTGTTCAACGAAAGTTTGACTGGCGTGGAGGTAAATGGCCTTGGTTACGGGACGGGGAGGAAGATGCAGGGACTGGGCAGCAATCGCTATTCAAGTATGTCAAAAAATAGATTTCAAGGCAAACACTAGGGTAGTTTGGCACCCAGGATTGACGTAGACTTTTAAAGAAACATTGTATAGGTTTGCTCACTCCACAACCACATTTCCAAGTATTTTAGGCTACGAATCTAGGGCTTCTAAACACAAAAACTGGAGGAGTTGAAACTAATTTCAAAACTAATTTTTAATCAACAACTTCCGTCTCCCAGGAGGTCCCCTCGGGACTCGGAGCCGTCAGCACTCCCCTTGCTGCGCCACTGAGCAATATATTCTCACGGCTGCTGTAGAATAAGTTTTTTAAAAGTACACGGCAAAGGTCACCTAATCCGAGGTTTGTAAAGTTAGCAACAAGAAAAAGTTTCGAACAAAATTGTCTACTTTCAAAGTTTTACATAACTTTGTCACTTGACTAGATAGGAGATAGCTGTTGCTAAAGAGTCGACTCCTGCAAGCAGAGCTTCTTACAGATGTTTGGCACAAACATGAGTTTCAATTTGAGGTACCGCAGAGGTTTTGCGCGTATTCGTGTTCGTCAGGCACAAACACAACAACTCATCAGTTCATCTGGCAACAACAAAAGTAAGGCACTCTGAGCGGATGGCCGACGGAATGCGGAATGGTTGGAGAACACCACGAGCAGTGTTCCCTTTAAGGTGCGCAACTGCGCAATTGCGCAGTGCCTCCAGACAACTTGCGCAGTGAAGTTTCGTTCTCGCGCACTTCCAACATTCTAAATTTAATGCGATATATACAAATCGCATAGCCTCTTAACGTTGGGAACGCTTCACTGTTCGTGTGTCTGCATGGTTGCGCAATTGCATGCGCTTCGTGCGCAACAGAACAAACATTTGCTCAGTGTAGAATTTTCTTAGAGGGAATACTGACCACGAGACTGCGTATTTTCGCCCCCGACATCGGCACCCACGCTCCTGGAATGACCCGGCCAAGAACAGCGTGAGCCCCTTTTGCGGCTTGTGAGTGTGGTGCAGAGGAACAAATCGTTGACCATGTTGTCCTTCACTGTCCAATCCACCGACCACCCTATGGAGCACATGGCCTGAAGGTTCTTGATGACGAGACAATCGAATAGCTGCTCAACACCTGTCCCGAGATTAGTGCGGCCAAGCAGTGTATTACAACATCAACAACTGGCTCAAACGATAAAGAAGAAAGCACCAACAATAAAGCTTTACTTGAATGAGATGTTAGCGCCTAATTAGTGCGAATACGCGCAAAACTTAGATTGTTCTCCGAATTAAAATCCCGGTTCTAACAAAAATATGTAACACTGCCTCTGCTTTCCTTATTATGTACACTACTGCAGAACAGAGGAACAAGTAATCAACAAAAACCTGAATTGCTTTGGGTTAAGTTCACTCGCACATTTACTCGATTAGTAACTTTTGTGCTACGACTACTTGCAGATATTGCTTCCAGTTTTTCACCAGACCCTGGTTAGAATAAAACAAATACGACTGTTCGACACAAACTCCACTATGACCTCATAAAGCTCAGTTTATCCTGGGTTAAGAAAGCTAGCCTTGTAACTAGAACCTATTTCAACCTTAAAAAGCTTGAAGTTCACGAAAATGGTCTGAACATTTGACTGAGTAAATGCAGCCCGGATAATGCAGAGAGAGCTTTCCTCCACGCATGCAAATGAGTCGCTGGTAAGAAAACGCTTTCATGATATGCTAGGAAATTAAGCAAAAGTAATCGTGTAATCCTAACAGAATGCCAGTGAACTTCAGCGAGAGAATGCGAGCGCCGTTGCCGTATGGAATTGCACTTTGGCGGAACAACTAAAATAGCTGAGCAAAGTATCACGCAGATTTCCAGGCTTTTTGTTCTGCTTCTAGATACTATGAAAGCACACAAAATGACTGCATTTGTTAGCCGTAAAGATGGGCTAACAAATCTTATCTTTGCGGGAAAAACTTGATCCTGACCTTTGTAGGAAAGTTAAACTGAACTCGTGCTATTGGAATAGGAGGAAGTTTTACTGTGAGGCAGCCCTCTTGCCAGATAACTGTTACTAGGAATTTTTCTTATTCGGGAAAATTTCACATACAGAAGACAATGCACGTCGACAGATGAGATTCGGAGCGTAGGCAGAAATTTTGTAAAGAGAGCGAGGACCAACAAAAGTAAAATCTAGATTTGACTCAATTTGTTACGCACAAGTTGCTAACAATGCTTTGCAGGTAAACAGTTCTTTTGGAGAAAGTGATAAGAGCTTTTAAATTCGACGAAGTCTCATTTCCACACAGCAAGTTTCGCAATTTTCCCAAAATTTTACTTTATAGACAAGTGCCACACTTCACTCTTATTTGCGCGTGCCACACAAATCGACTTGCTTTTATTTTTACTATAACTTGTTTTCCCTAAAACCTTACAAGCATAAAAATATTTAGTCGATGTTTCACTTTTTAAAGTTAGTACGCTGGTCACATGACAGCGCGATTACCACCCAACCACAAGTTGACGCTGCGTGTACGTAATTAATTCAAGCAATGCCACTACGCAGAGAAGCAAAATTCTGAAGATACTTTACAAAGCCGTCATGTACGTTGTCTATGTCTTCCGCTATGCTTCGTAATTTTATCTAGATGCACAGTCGGGCAGATTTGGTTTGAGGTAAAATTCCGTACGATGGAGCAAAGCCTGACAACGCTTCCTCGTGTTTCAGGCTGCAAGCAGAGGGACCCGCTCGAAAAATTCGCGACAGTCTTGTCATCAGTGACGTACGTAGCTTTAGGGTGCTGTTCAAGATGTTCACTGAATGCCTTTAGTTTTGCACTGAACATATTTGCAAATACTCTAATAAAGAATGAAAATTTTTCCTTGGATGTTTCCCGATCATATTTACTCAAATTCCAGGAAAACCCTGCAATTATTTAAATACTTTAGTAATGGTTGAACAACTCTTGGATTACAAGCATGACCGGTTTCGACGAGTTCGAACCACCGTAAGGCGTTAACTTAACCTCCGTGAACTCTTTAAATAACATCAATGAATATAGAATGGAGAATATTGGCTGCGCAGAAGCCTACAGTTTTGCAACGCCCGACTGTGACGCACTAATCGGTATTGCTCATATTGTATGTATTAAGTTACTCAGCAATCAGTACCACGACTACCCCTACAGCAAACCCTTAACCAGGGGCAACAATCGGGCAATCTTCCCCCACGAAACATTCAAAAACATTTTTAAATCGTCCAAAATGTTTGCAGTTATTAGGTAAAACAACAAGTTGCAATCATTTTGCACCCTCCTCGAAAATTTAAGCTGGATGCCACCCTGCTCTACAGCTAGAGCGGAGAAATGGCCAACTTACTTGTCGCAAGTGATGAGTTTAGGCACTGACATTACTGCAGATATTAGACGAAGCTTATGTAAGAAGCACTGCAGCTCCGCAACAAATAGTGAACGTGCAGTTGTGTGCTGCAGCCTACGGCACACCGTAGATCACTCTATAGAGCTATATGTTACAGAATAATTGAAGTGTGGCTGATTACTAATGGTTTGTATTAATGTAGGCTTCAATAATGTCTTGGCTGTTTCAAACTTCTAGAATTTCAATCCAGTTTATGCTGTTCTGTACGATACTAACTGTTAAAATGTTGTATTGTTTTCAGTTCAGGACTGTTGTACACATGTACATTCCAGTGTCGCAGTGTTCCGTTCGCTTCTTCGTCGTTTTTGTCAGTTCTTTCAATCCACTGCTTGATCGCACTATATCTCGGGACAGGTGTTGAGTAGTCATTCAGTTGTCTCATTATCCAGAACCGTCGGGCCGTTCAGTCCATGGGGAGGTCGATGGATTGGACATTCGAGGACAATATGGTCGACGGTTTGTTCTTCTGCACCATACTCACAGGCCGCAGAAAGGCCATACCCTATTTTGCTTCTGACCCACTCGTAAATGCTCTTGTAACGTCTAGGCTCACCACGCTGTTTGTAGCGTTTGGGAATATCTGCGATTCAGCATACCATCCGCAACCAGCATCCAACACTTCTTGCACCCTGCGATGGCTTCCACTCAATAATAGGTTACTGGTTCCCGGACAGCTAAACGAGCAAATAAATTAGCCTGCAAGGCCAAGCTGCAAAACAACGCTGAATCCTCTTTGCATTCTCGATGTGCTGAGGCGAGAAAGTCTGCAGCGAAAGTGGAAATAAGTTCAAAACGCATTCTTGGAGATTTTCGAGCATAAACTAGTGTACAATTACTTGAAAGCTAACAAACATTTTGGCGAACCATTGAAAGTCTGCGCAGCAAAAGATCTAATACTGCTAAATCTATGCAAGACAATAGTGGTGTCCTACTAGCAACGAGGAGGATGTCCTTTGCAGAGGAAAAGAATAGTTTGAAAATCTTTTGAACCAGTCACTGTCATGCCATCAAAAACAGAGAAGGTGTGTTCTTGGAATGGAAAATATCATCAGTGCGACCGTATTCTCCATAGTGTCGTGACACAGGCTATAACTTGCTGCGAAGGTTATAACTTGTGACGAAATCGAATTGAAAGCCCTAAAACCTTGAACAGAGATGAACATCTCTGACTAACTCGCATGTGTTATGTGGCCTGCAGGTATGGCGAAGAATCGGTCAGGCAGGGGTCAGCAATAGAGTTGAGGGCAATGGAAACTTATAAAAACAAAAAATCGTTACCAATTACGCATGTTTCAGTTTAGCAACAATGTTGACCTCAAAAATAATAACAGGAATCATATAAAACCCTTGTGCATTTTCAGGGTGCGCGAAGAGCTGCAGTAAATTTGTTTCAATTCGGTTTTGATAAACCATGAAATGACCTATGATATAGTTATGAAAAGGCACCTCCGCCCCCGTTGCCCCCCTTTTGAAAGGTAAGGGGGCAATGCACCCACCATTCCCCTGCTCTCCGGAGCCCTGATAGCCTGGATATATGGAGGGCACCAGCGGATAGGCAAACTGGGTGATCAACCATACACACAAGAAGGAAGACGAAACAAATTGCACAAACTGTCGGGCATTTGTATCCTCAATTTCCTGGAAATGCGTATACCATTTGCAAGTCGCTTGAAAAAAGTGCGACGAGATAAGCGTAATTAAGCTTGAGTATACCCAGTGCCACTTTTGTCATGTCCGTCCCACAGCAGACCAAATTTTGCATCTTAAACAGCTTTGAAGAAATCTTAGGATTATGCCAAAGATGTCTACGTGTATTGTGTCGACCTCGGAAATGTATGAGACCGATTCATCGAGAAAAATTTGGGGGAGTTTTGAGGGCGCGTACATCGTTGACAGTCCCCTGCTACTGGCCATCAAGTCACTGTATTACTGCTCAGAACTTTGCGTCCGTGTTAGCAAGGTAGCTAAAATCGTTTGCTGCAGGATTTCGCTTTGCTATAGATCAGGGTTCGAAAACACCGGTCCGTGGAAAAATTGTTACCCAGCCGTACGGAACCAAGGCTAAATTGGTCCAAAAGTTACTGGAACGACTGACATAAGGAACACACTGCGAGTGCCATTGACTACCGCAATCCATACAGTTCAGAGCATCTTATTACTGCAAAGCAAGCCCAGGTCTCTCACTGAATCATTGCCAAGATGGCCTACAAATTGTAATACATTTGAATGTGCCATATATTAATTATTTTATTGAAGACTGGTCCGTAAATAATGCCAGGCTGAAACCTGTCCGCAGTGCGACAAAGGTTGCTGACCCCTGCTATAGGTGACTCCGACAAGAGAAAAACTGTCACCACTTGCCACCCCTCCTTATNAGCTATATGAATTGGATAGACTGTAACAGCCGATTCGATGCGATGGTCACTGTTGAAGTTGCAGGATCTGCCGTTCGTTCGTTGCGGACGATTAGGTGNTGCTTATATCTTCTGAACGAAGTCCTTGACATGCNNTTGATCGGTTTGCAGCTGCGTGCGATCAATCGGGAATGAAAATTAGCGCCAAACAGTCCGAAGTATTATGTCTATCCAACAGCCAAAGTCAGTGTACGCTGCAAGTAAGCGGCAATATACCGTATCAAGATGCTGAGAAGTTCCAGTACCTCGAGGTGGTATTTACGAGTGACAGAAAGCGGAACAACAAGGTTGATACATGGATTCATAAAGCAAACACCGTTCTGCTTGAGCTTATCATTCCGTGGTCACAAAACGGAAGCTTTCAAAACCTCGAAGCTGTCAATTTCTAAATCAGTCTTTGTTCCGATCTGCACCTATAGTAATGAATCTTTCGTAGTGACCGAAAGGATGATATCTCAAGTACAAGCAGCAGAGATGGGATTCTTACGAAGAGTTCACAGCTTTGAGCCGGGCGGTTACGAAAATAGTAAAGGCCTGATTTTCGAGCCACGTCTCCGAATAGAGAGATCTCATCTACGAAGCACGGGTGAAAGCTGCAATTCTTCTGCTGGCTTTTCGCTTATGCTCAAACAGATGTTACTATTTGTCTAATAACTATTGCTACTTCGTGAATATATTACTTGCATGGGAGAGAAGAACCTACCAATCATTTTGATTGTGGAACAGGACCTACTCAGCCAGAAAGTAGTTTAACTGTTTTTAAATTTGTGCAAATGATGTGATACACAAGTTGCTAAATTGCCTGATATATTCATGTAAAATAAACGGTATTACGAAAAACTGCGAAAGAGTCAAAAATAGTGTCAGTTTTGTCAAAGAACGAATTAACGTGAAACAAACAACTAATTTCGAAAGCGGGGCCCGGGACCAGTTATGACCTGGTCTATTATAAACCCGGTCTGTTTTGAACGTGATCTGTTTAAAGGACACCACCTAGAGCCACTCCCACCTCTAAAAAACACCACCTAGCTAAAGCCACTCCCAGAGTGACTCACACTAGATGTAAAACGAGTTAAAAAAATAATAAATGATTGCAGGAAATAGTGAGAGTACTTTCGAGAGGCCCACCATCCCATATTTCCCGCTGTGCTTACTGATTTTCGTTTGTCGTATTTTTCGGATGTAAGAGTGCTTGTGGGAATTCAGATATAACTTTCCACAAGTGGATTGATTGTTTTTTGTCGGTGTCCTAGCAAGTAGAACATATCCTTGAAAACCAAATCAAGTATCTCGTCTTGTTATTACTTTTATATCGTTTGTTTTCTGACGTTTCGCCTCTTGTAAGTCTAAGAAGTTCAAGTACGACGTGTGATTATAGCCACACCTGCATCAAAGGTTAATTTACAGCATTCCATTTGTTGAAGTAGGTCATTATAAGACTACTGAGTGTTGCTAAACACACAACTGAGTCGCGTTGTGTTCAGCGGTTGGCGGTAGATGGGTGCTGAGCTGTAGATTGCGCTTAATTCTTCGTGTGAAGTTCTACATGAATTGATTTTAACAGTAAGTTGTGACTTTGGAGAATAAATATCGGGAATTTTCAAAATTGACCCCAAAAATTTCACATTTTTGAATTTGTGCTTATGACGNCTGCAAGTATAAGTGTGAGACAAGATGAGANTTGTGAAACACAAAATCCATCTAGTGCATGAGTTTAAANGTCGTTTACTGCAGAGAGAAAAAGCTCAATTTTTTTAAAAACGGCGGAAGACCAGTTAGCTGAACGTCCCCTAAAAAAGCTTTGTTAGCAGTTTTACAGGAAAAACAAAAAATATCACTGGTAACAAGCAAACAACAGTCGCAGCAGTGGCGTTTCTAGAGTTATCAAGGAGGTATCTCTGAATTGTTTTCTTTTTATTTCAAATATAGACAACTGAACCCAGCAGCTTGAAGGACGAAGCAGACAACATATCCTTTATTTTGCTGTGCGAAAAATCGGAGGCAAAGTCAACTGAGGTTTCAACAGACGCAAATAAAACCTATTTGGGTCATAAGCAGGCTAATGCAGACAAATTCGCTTCAGAAAAATGGAAAAAGGTTAGATTGCTTTTAATGCAGCTGGCCAGTAGTGCTCTGACTGCTGTATGCAAATCGGTCCTGGCTCAGTGAATGCTTGAGTTGCGGCCCTATACCCGTGTTAGATCAATGCTTGCTCGATTTTTCCACTCAACAATCTCTGGAACTACCCATCAGTTTGTTAACCACTGAAGCTAAAGTGTCAGCCGTCACGACTTTTCGACGAAGAGAGGAAATTTAATTCTCAGCGTGTCTTGGGCTCGGACAGCTGTGCTAGTATGCAGTGCACATGCATCGTTTTGCCTGATTCATGAACTAAACCCTGCTTAGAAGATTCACTTAATTCCCCAAGTCCGATCCTTCTGGCCTTTTGCATTGTCACCGATAAATCGCAGCCGTGGGATTAGTAACTCCTCCCTATGACCGCAAAACAGAACTGTCGCCTTGTCGTTATGTGTCACGATTGAGTCATCGTGCACTTTGTAATGTCTGTTATGGGTTAAGCCTGTGCCCATGTGTGCACTTTGCTGATGTACCCTTTTTTACAGAATTGTTCATGTTTAGACAAAAATCAATCAACAGCTAATATAATACTGCAATCAAAACCCAATTTCTTTTAGTTGCACAAAGCTTTAGGCCTACGTAAAATGCTAAACGCATGCACAGCTTCTCACCAGTATATTCAAGGTCGATGAAAGAAAAAACAAGACTTAAGTCCTTGAACAGAACTTGTTTCTATTTGTCTCCACGTTTAAATCACACTGCATTAGCAGTGCTCAATATTTTTATGCGCTAGCTATTTTCTTCAGGTTTTCTGCAAGGAGCACCAGCTGGTTTGCTTCAGAACTGTTTCCAGAGATTTTGATTCTGAAGACTCGATCAGGACTAGCCACAAACAGAGTGACAAAGAGATACCATGGAGTATTCATTTTAAGGAAGCTGATATAAAGAATACTGTAAGCAAAGGTTGAATTTATTGGAATATGCAAAACTGTAGTGAAAATGCATTTCTTTTAAACAAGCCCTGTCCGGCTCAACGCATGAATGTAGAATGCCACTGTTCTGAACTTCTCCATAAAATAGTTCTCTTAGTCTGACATTGCAGATACTTTGTTGAAGGCAAATCTTTCTAATTGTTTGGCCACAGTAGTCTATATACCTCATCATGGATAAAAGTGTATTGACAGCGCCAGGAAGTGATGATGCTTGTGCGATATAGCTATACTAAAGCCCGACCAGCATTATCTGAAACCCTTCCTTGTATGAAAACTCTTTTTCATAAAAAAAGTTAAAAAAAATTAAACTCCACATGACCTTCAAGACGACATACGTGACGAGATAAACAAAAACTTTTGCTTTCACTAAGGCAGTCACTCACATCTAAACCAAAAACAAGCAACGGGTCTTTGCTTCCGCAGGGACATGATACGGACGAGACATTATAGTTAAATCTTTATCAAGGGTTTTTAGGTTGACTCCGAAATATTTTTAGGTATGTATTAAATCAATACAATGCAAACCCTTGTTACTGTGGTCATAACATACTTACGAACGTTTCGATCAGGTGAAATCAATTGAACTTTCGAAGAACTCAAACGAGTTTTTATCTTTGACCCGGGTATCCACAGGAACATTCAACGCAGATAATTTTGTACTGCAGGGAAATGCATGCAGCACGTAGTGCTGGGCCTTCAAGTAGCACGTTAAGCGTAGCTTACACAAGCTTGAATTTAATGAACGTGACAGCCTTTTTTCTTCAGCATCATGCATGAAATTAGCTGGGCTCGGAATTTACAAAACCTTCCTGAATTTGCCACTCGGCTCATTGGTGCAGTCGCTTGAACATGCTCCTCTCAAGGTAGTACACCGCTTCCTTAGTAAAGTGAGCAATTAAATTTGCATTCTTTCTGCGTAGATACTCGTAGCTGGTTAGATTTATATTGTGCGGGTTTAAAAAGTTTTCAACTCTCATGCTTTTTGAAGAGCTAAGAACGCCTACTAGGTAGCAAAATATATACTGCACGATGTAAGCAGCACATACTTTCTGATTCTTTGCTAAAAAAGGGTTCCTTAGGATAAATGCCCCTTGTAGACGGAGTTCAATTTCCGGTCACACCAAAGTCTTGAAAAAATGGTACTTGCAGCCTGTTTAGCCTCGTTTTCGGCGCTAATAGAGGTGCAAGCTCTATGCACGCCGCAGACTTGACATCAAACCAGCATTTACGTAGGGAAAGCAGTTGCGGCTCATGTCGCAGTGCACGCGGAAATGAGTTTCTGCACAACACTTGTTCCAGTTATGTGGGCTTATACAAGTGTCTCAAATCAAGAAATAACAGAAATGCAACAAAAAGATAGAAGAGCAAAACACCAAAAGGGCAGAAATATTAATTGCATATACAATAAAAGAAAACAAACAAGAAAGCCGAATTCTGCAAGTTGGTGTGAACTACATATTGTGAGACACAAAGGACTGTCGAAAGACCTTCTGGGTCAACTATTCAGCCAGCCCCATTTTGGGCAACCCTTTTAATCAATGCTAAATTGAAAATATTTCAAATTAAGAGGAAAAATGCAGTGGCAAAATGCATTAATTTGAACAGCAGACAAAAATTAGCAACAAAGTATAATATCAAAGAAAACCAAAAAACATAGAGATGGGTGAAAAGCATGCCTATGTAGAGGGGTAAAAAATATGGGTATGTAGAAAGCATGCCTATGTACGAGATACACCTCAAAAGGAGGTTATTTATAGCGACTGAAATCACAATGCCTTTCTTTCTTGAGCTTTTTAGTAAACTAGGAAAATACTGTACTCTATGGGCAGGGTTCTCATAAATGCACCTCCAAAAATCCTTAGAACAGTACCAAAAAAAAACTAAATCTGTGGTGGTGCAGCAGCAAAAAATCGGAGTTCTATGATAAATATTAAAAATATAACCAAATATGTTTTCCAAACAGAACTAAAATAGTTCATTATACACATTTTCATACTTTTCCGAAAATCCTAAAAGATTCCTGAAAAGGGTCAAACGTTCCAATCTACGGGCAAAATCCCTAAAAGTGAGATCACTGTTTATTGGCTACTGGACAGTGGACAATGTACGGCTTCGTTCGAGTTCTGTGGATAGGTGTTTTCACCGTGGCATGTGTCTGCAAGTGCAGAAAGCACAGTCTAGAAATGCTGATGTGCTAAATTAGCCTTTTTAGATCTACAGCACTTTCGCACTGCTGGTATCACTGGCCACTGTAACGCTGCTACTTTTAAATGCAACCTGATTGCAAGGGCCATCCGCACGTTTGCGCAAGTGCTGAAAGCAAATTAAAGCATTGCAAAACATGCAAGTGTTCTGTGGTTGACAAGAACATTGCATCAAACGAAAAGACACAAGTCGTGCAACCTCTGTTCAACTTACGCATAGTTAGGGGAAAGTGGGGTACAGTCGACACTTTTTTGCATTTTCAACCACNGCTACTTTATTTCAAGTCCAAACAAGCTCAAAATTTGTCACACAATAGAGCAACTCTATATCCACAATATCATGCCAAAACATGAAAACAACACTGTTCAGAAAAAATTTTACAATCAATTTAAAAAGAGTACTTCTTCTGTCGAGTGTGCCCCATGTATGGGGCACACTCGACATGAGCATGAGGTACACCTAACCGGTCAATAAAAAGTTGGTTGGCATGCATTGCATAATGTTCACGCGATATCTCCTGTAAAACAGGCACTTGCTGACTGCCTCTCCACTTTTTCACATTCTAATTACCCACTATCACTGCATGGCAAAACAAATTTGTATGATTACCAAACATTAAATGAAACCAATGCAGTATGCTGCAATTCATGCCTTACCATATAAATATAATGTGCCTCTAAGCACATAACAACCTAAAAATGCTCATAGATTAGAATTATTCTGTACTGCATTCCAATATAACCTCTCAAGCTTTATCTTGTTTAGACTGACCTAGTGGCAATGTGTCGAGTGTGCCCCATTTTTTGTCAGATGTGTCCCATGCATATCTAAAAAATAAAATGAAGAAGTACCAACACAACTTAAAAAGAATGTAATATCTGGCATTATCGAATAATGTAGCACTGCCCTGACTGCAACGTCACAAAAACTCAGAACAAAAGATGTTGATTAACGTGGGCAAAACCCAAATCTCAATGTGATTTTATAAATTACTTTTGGGTAGCAAAAACACAACTTGCTCTGTAACTCGTAACGACGGTGGCCTGTCAAGTAAAAATTCACTTTAGTACTACGGCTGAAATGAGACTAAATCACCATGGAAACTTTAAAGTTCAACGTTTTCAACTTTTTGAACAAATCAAAAAAGACGACTGTGCCCCTAGTCCCACTGTGCCCCCTCTTCCCCTACTTGAGCCAGGACAGCTTCTTGCTTGTGATTAGATTTTGATCGAAAATGTTTTTTAGCAGATTTGCACTTTCTCATAATTCGACCGGTATTTCGCATCACAGCAAAATCTATACAGTAGTTTGTAACTTAAGATCTGCGCAGTTACCAAAAGTATTGGCATTTTACTGGCAGTTGAAGTAACTGACAATTACTGCAAAACAAACTATTTAAGAAATCAATGGAAGTTAGGGCACTTTTTAAGCCAATAGCTCAAAGTGAAAATGTATTCCTTCTCAGCAAACATGACCAACTGGAAAATGAAGCGAATATCTATTTGAAATCATTTGGATTTTCCGTACAACTGAGACAAGATCTCTGTTTAAACATGCCATTAGCGTTGACAAGGATAAAATAAATCAAAGCCATTTCGGTCTGTGAAAGTCACTTGCACATAAGATTTCTTTCTTCTCGCTGCCTGTTTTTTGAATTGCCCAACTGCAGGACCAGGGCAGTTCCTAACATAAGAACGCAGAATATTTGGTCAATTTCTTGTTTGTGCCTGATCTCGCAGGGACTCGACGACAGACTTGTAAGCGTGTGGGAAGAGCGGGGGGAGTGGGAGCATGCGACGCGACTAGCAGAACTTGAAAGAGAAGTGGATACCAGCAAAGCCAAGGTAAATGATTGACAGTCAACACTTCACTTCTCCAAACAATAATTTTAGGAGAATTCAGCACTAACCATGAAAAAAACTTTCCGTTGTTTGAATATTCGCGTCAAAAACTTCCTTGTTGACCCAAACATTACTAATATCTTCTCCAGTGGAATAAAGCCAACATCTCAACACGATCTCAACTGTTGAATGGAGTTGAAACGATTGATTTAAATCGTAAATAAGAACACAGTTTTCTCATGTGAGCAAAACTTTGCAAAATGAACCGAAATGTTTCAGGTAGTTGACGGTACATTATAAAAATCATCACTTTGCCGTAAATGTGCAGTTCTTGTCAGTAAACGCAAATTTTTCCGTGAATAATTTTTCGTATCACAAGAATCTCCAGATGTATCGCGAGCCACAACCTTTCGACTTATCAGCTCAACTCAGCCTACTTCTATCCCATGTGCCAGGTAAGCGTAAGCGCAGAGATGACAAAGGTCTGATGCAGGTCCGTAACTAGGGAGGCAAAGAACCCCCTGGAAATTTTTTCTTCCCCCTGGTAAAAACGGGTTCGAAATAGTTTAAAAAATTTGGGCCTCTCTCTCAGAAAACTCTTCGCACCCCTGGTGTCCCAAGCTGGTTAAGGGCCTGGTGTGGTGGGAGCCAGCCCCTATAGCGTGGCAAAGTGTTTCAAATTCAAGCGAATTTTTCAGACAGTCGGGATATAATATGTCATTCAGACAGTGGGGATATAATATGCCATTCAGACAGTGGGGATATAATATGCCATGCCCCACACATTTTTATCTTTAGGTTTTGTATTTGGAGAGGTTTCAAAACTGAAAGTGACGTTGTCAAGTTTTGTCTAAAGAACTTTTCATGTTAAATGTTACACATGGCTAAGTTGATGCTGAAACAGAATTTGGTGTGGTATCACTGCTTCTGATATTTTTTTACAGTTTAGCTTCGATAAAATGATTTTTAGCATTTTGCAAGTTTCTAGAGAAGGCGAAAATTATCAACTGCTTCCGTCCGATCTTTCACCCTGTGTGACTTACTGAAAGAAAGGTCATTATCTTGAAACAATGAGAGTTTAATAGCTGCGCGTGTGAGCAGGGACGCAGGTACAGCGGTAAGGCAGGGGTAGTAAAATGTTGAGAGCAGTGGAAACTTATAAAAACAAACATATCGTCACCTATGTACTTGTTTCTGTTCAGAAACAATGGTGATCTCAATAATAATAATAACAGAAAATATCAAAAAACATTGCGAATTTTCTGGGTGTTCGAATAGCTGCAATAAATTGGTATCAATTCATTCTTTACAAAACATGAAATTACCTATGATAGTGCCATAAAAAGGCACCTCCGTCCCTGTTGTCCCCTTTTGAAAGGACAGGGGAAATGCCCCCGCTCTCCGGCGTCCCTACGTGTGAGAGACCATAATTTATTCGGGCAGAAATATAACTGGCTTTGCTGTAACGTTGGTTGTCACGTATTCAGAAACAGACAGCGTAAAATTTAAAGATGCAAGTATATATAGGTAGAAGGTTACATTTTCAGGCAAATCTCTGTCAAGTTTTTGCCGAAGACTAAAGCAGCACTATAATGAAGACTTAGTTTTAGGATGAGCAGTTTTGCAAAAGACTGTCTTCAACCATTAGTAAACAGGATTTCAATCAAAACGTTGAAGTATTGACTTAGCTTTTGGCCTATATCTCAAAACACAGGGACTTGCCTGGGAAAGATAACCTATACATTTAGCTTCATTTCTTGCAATGTCGGGACAATGGTGACTAACCAATCCAAAAATATTTATTCCGTGACTCTTACACCTTGCGTCTGTGCTGAATATATACATTGATTCGTTAGTCATACCATTTACCTGAGTTTAGGCAAACCCACAATGCAGCAATGTTTTTATCTAAGTGCAAAACATTTGCTTTACAGGTATGTAGCACCTAGTTTTGCTGGACATTCTTTTCGTGTTTTAATGCAGGTGAAACTTGGTACGTTTTCGCCAATTCATCGTTGTGAATTTTGATTTCTGTTTGATCTCAAGNACATTTCCGTGTCCTTATGCAAATATAACTCTTAGAGTGAAACTTTTGACATTAATTTCATCCATTAAAATTTGATTTCANATCTGAAAAATTTTATTGTGAAACGACTAAGCTGAGCGGCATCACTGACAGAAGTCACAAGGCAACAGTCACCAGACGATATGCAGAAATTGCATTTTAGATGGGTATGTGAATATGTATACAAGGGCCGACAAGGGAAGATGGAAAGGATACATCCTCCACCCACCAGCAGTAAAAATAGGTTGAAAGTCTAAAAATAGATTGAAGATAATGTTGCTGAACGATGGTATCGTGTACAGTGACAAATTTAAGTATATTAATTTGCAAATCATCTGTAAGGATAAAGCAAAGCAGATTAGTGTTGCTTTCAAAACACCTCTTAAAAACAAGATGAGGAATCTGTATTTTAAAACTTCACTCCTGAAACGACCCGATCTTCTTCTTTCGTTTGAGCGAGTTCTTCTTTTATCCACTGCTAGCCCGCCTAGATATCGGGGCAGGTGTTGAGCACCCCTTCGGTTGTCTCATCGTCCAGAACCGTCAGGCCGTGTAGTCCGTGGGGGGTCGATGGATTGGACAGTGGAGGACGACATGGTCGACGGTTTGTTCTGCGCC
>JGI24159J19872_10001369_pt1 | contig 26562 bp, 16 predicted proteins | sample Ectturendosymbi4_FD_19872 | JGI IMG/M metagenome (IMG submission 19872)
AGCAAACGAATAGGACTTTCTTGTTAATTTTAATAAATTAAAAGAGCCAAAACAGAACTAAACATCATAATTTTGATTATAAAATTTTTTTTGGTGTTCCCCAAAATTTTTTTATTGCATAAAGTGGTCCGTGATGCAAAAAAGGTTGAAAAACACTGCGTTAGAGGACACGTGAGTGACTGTTTAATTCTCTCATGTCGCCGTTTTGCGTCTGCGAACAGGATGTTGAGACAGACCTTCGTCTGCTTTGCAGTCTCGAACAGTCGTAACAAAGAAAGTTGTTTTTCTGTTTTTGCCGCGCTCAGCACGATAAAATGCAGATCGGTTTAAACCAGACCTTTAGTAACGATTTCGGCTTTACGTAAAATATACCAAATTTCTGCCGACCGCAACTTTTCTGAGCGAGTTTTCTGATTGCAAAGTCCAAATGTCTGAGCCGTGGTGATCACACCACTTTGAAACCGTGTTGACAATCAATCGCCGTTGAAGCTTGTTGTTTGTTGGATTTGCTAAAAAAGAATTTTCCGAGTGCTTACGACTCTGTTGGCCATTGCTGTAGATAACTAGAGACTACAGTTCAGTTGATGTGCAGATTCGTAAGGGCCAGGTCCTAGGCGAAAGATTGTCAAGACGCGTTTCTCAAATTTCAGCGGACAAGCTCCCCCACGGCTCGCAATTAAAAGGAAGCATTTTTTCAAAGGGGGAAAGTGTGAAACTTTCAAAGGGTAAACTTTGAAAAGGGTAAACGGCGGGAACGCGTGGGAACGGCGTTCCGACACCTTTTTCTTGTTTTGCTTTTTTGAATGAGTTTGAAGCTGTTTCAAAATGGCTAGTTATATGGGTGCGTTCCCACACCTTTTTTGTTAGACTACATCCCTGTTGGCACCTGACTGGTAGGCGGTGTTTTTAATGCGTGTACTGGTTTTACTGCTACACGAGGTTGAAAAGTCTTTCTAAGGCAGTGGTTCTCAACCTTTTTATCACTTGCATTCCTTTAACCGTTATTTACACATAAAATCCCCCCCTTATAAATTTAGATTGTAAAGAACACTTTTACATCAGTACACTAAGAAGAGAAACTAAACTCTTCACAACTAAACTCTTTATGCTAAACTATATTACATTTTACACAAAATCCTAAATACAAAATTGCCTCCTGATGGGGAATTCCCCCCGGTTGAGAGCAACCCTGCTCTAAGGCGTTGTTGCGAGTGGATTTGGTCTGAATTTGCAGTGCAAGGTGATTTTGGGTAGGCAAAAGTCTGGGGGCTGTATTCCAGAACGCACCTTGAGCACACGCTTGGCTTGACGTTTTCTCGGTCACAAGTCAAGACTACCATAGAATAGGGGTGTGCAACCCGTGGCCCGGGAGCTAAACTTTTGTAGCCCNTAGAAAGATCCAGATTTGAAAAGGATATTGCCAATCTTCCGTGAGTAACCAACCAGTTGTCTAACCAGNAGAGGTTGACACATGCAGCTGTGGCCCGTGGACCAATCTGGTTATGTCCATTGGCCCGGCAGTGTTGCATGGTTGCACACCCCTGCCGTAGAATATTATTTTGGAGTAGGCGTACAGTTGTGGATTGCGTCAGAATTGAGAGTTCAGTGTACAGTTGGCCCTCCTATCTTTCCGGGTGATGACGTCATCAATTGAAGATAGTGGTGAGAGAAGATAGCACAGCAATTTTGGTGATGACGTCACTACCACGTCATCAGATATAGCCTGTCAAAGTTGACGACCCNTACATATCTAACGACATTCATTCCAGCTTGCTTATANGGCGTACCACAGTTGACGGTAAGCATTAAAATACCCTGGCAAGCAGCTCCTCTGNCAAATGAATTTGTGAAATAATATCTCTAGGATCTTTGTATATCGTGGTGCCTAATTTTAAGTTGCAGGTCGCTTATCCGGAATACTGCCTAGCGGAACTGAGGTGGCCAGAGTCGACAGTGGCAATCCTAAGGGGGCCTGGGTGGGCTATGGTCCCAGATTTTTGTCTGGGCCCCAATTTGGCTCCCCAGTTGTGTGCTTAATTTCACGTTCAGGTTCGTTTGGTTGGAATACAGAGCAGATAACTTTAAGCCAGCAATATTTTAACACTTTGGCACCCGGGTTAATTCAAGTGGTTCGCAAAAAAACAGCTGGATCGCACGTGGCTTTGCGCGGGAATATCTCCGCTCATGTATGGCTTACGGACCTGGTCAAGGTGTCAAAAGATGCAGCAAGTCTTGTAGTTTGTACACAAAAAAATTTTTTGCTTGGGGGTGCGGTTTTTTGTGAGTGACGTCATAAGTGGAGGACTTTTTGGACACCTTGGCCAACTTTACCTGTCCCTGAAGATACTTCACAACCGTTTGATACGCTGCATTTGTAAAATATCTAGAGCTGCTCACGTCCCAATGCGAGATCTATATCACTCATGCAAAGTATTCAGATTAAACAAATATATGAATATGAATTAGGAAAATTTATGTACAAAACAGTTCACAACTGCTTTCCAAGTTTCATCTCCAATTGTTATTCTCATATTAATGAAAGACATAATTATCCCACTAGAATAGTTACTAATAACAATCTCACTACAAATTTATCAAAAAAATCTTTAACACGAAGATCTATGCAATACACAGGACCAAGACTCTGGAACAACATTCCCAAAGACTTAAGAAACAAATCATTCCTAGTATTTTGCCCAACATACAAAAAATATTTACTGGATCAAGTTGTGTTGTAATATATCTATCTATAGGGAAATAATTATTTAAATTTTTGCTTGTAGGCTCCAGTTCAGTTTAATGTTAACGATTCTTTCGATTTTACTAATCGATGCAGCTAATTTTTCACTGAACTAAAACTTAACAAAAACGTGCTCTATTTGTCGCAGTGTCCTGTTTTACAAATATTTATCGGTGGCCCCCTTGGTCTGCTTAATGTTCTAAATTACATTGCTGCCTGTTGCCGTTTCTATTACGCGTTGTGTGTCTTTTGTGTTGCGTTTTGTTTACTTTTGTTTATGTGCCTTTTGTTTTGTTTGTGTTGCGTTATTAGGGGCTTGATTCGATGACCTTGCGGTCCCTCGCCCCATAACAATAAACTTCATTGCAGCTTTGCTTTTTCAAGCGCCCATATAAGCATTCTGCAGTTATTATCACTTTGGATCTGTCCAGGAGTAAGAAATTTTTGAAACCGTGGAAAACTGACTGACGAGATTAATTTGGACTGTTTACAGTTTTGAAACTGCGCAATAACCTTCCTTTGTCGTGGTTCATCAAACGGAGCGCCGCTGCCGGTGGGTCAGTACGGAGTGGTTTCGAAATGCACTTGGCAATAAATAAATGTGACGCAGTCTTAACAACAGTGAAATTGCTTGTGTGAAAAGAACTTCGTTGTTTAACGTGTTTTCACGTACAACTTTGTTGCCGTTTCAAAGGCCGCACGCTTGCAACCTTCATCTCGCGTTGTGTTTCGAAGGTTCCGCGTCAGGCCTGACAGCGTCCGCTTCGACTCCGTCCAAAACAACCACTGCTCGCTGCTGCGTCAGTACATTTATTGATTTCTTTGATGACGCAGCAGTGGCGCCCTTTGACCGGATCCGAAGCGGGCAAGCAGCCCACACACGCCGCAGCCACATTTAGGTGATGCGTGGTCAGCACTTTTCGTAGATACTGCGCACGAACTGCAGACAGCAGTTTTGATAGAGTTCCTGCTGCCACTGTTTTGCGATGATTGCCACTGGGAAATTTCCCCTCTACGCCACTTTCCATTCACAGTCAACAGTCAACCATAAAAATTCTGCACGCGCGGACAACCGCTCCAATGACCATAGGTCTAGGAGCTGGCAAATGTTTAGAGGTGCGAAGGATTTTTGCCCGAATTTCCCCAAACTTGCCCGAAAACTTTAGGGGGTGCTCTTGCACCCCCTGCACCCCGCCTCCTACACCTCTGCCAATGACAACTGTAAAGAAAAATGCCCCCACGAGTAGTATTTCGTTATGTTTGTTGCCTTGCGATTGAGCGTCTTGAAGTGATGGGAGTTTCATGGCAGACATTCCCTCATGATTTTCCTTCGTTGGTGGTGTAAGAGTTTCACACGATTGTCTCGTGGAGTCTTCCTATCACATGTCGGCAAAACATAGGCATGGTGAAAAATACACTGCAATGTGCAAATCTAGTCCTCCTATGTGGCGATTGCTGAGCGATTGTCCGTGTGGCAGTGGTCCAACTGTGTTAATATCTATGGGCAGAAGCATTGCGGGCACGCCTCCGCCATTCCTGGTCCGTACTGATCTAGGAGAGTTGTGTCATCATAACACTTCAGGATTTCAACTGTTGCATGTATCTTCATTCCAGACATGCTACTTGAAAACCACTGGGATGTAAGTGAACGCTTGGCTTATGAACGTAGGAGTATTGGTTATGAAGACATTACTGCGCAATGCCTTTGGACCGCCACAGCAATGTGAGAACCCGAGCCATCTTACCAATTTATTTCAGTTTGAAGCCTACTTACCGTTCCAGCTCTCGAGACTCTTCTGAATTGTCTGTGTTGGCTTCACGCGTGAACAATCATCGCGCAAGCAAACGGTGAACGCGGTGGTGTCTCACTTAACGTGTTTTGTCCTTCTGGTAAAGGGGTTCCCAACCTTTTTACGTTCTCGTACCACTTGGGCATCCCGTATTGTCAACCCGTACCACTTCTTCCAGAACAGCTAATTTGATCAAGTCTTAGTTTATTCAGAAGGGTAATATACATTAAAATAACAATAAGAGACCAACTAAATTTATTGAGATTTTTTTTGTTTACCTTTCATCAATTGGTCGATGCGTGGCATAAATTTCCTAACAGGGTATCGAAAGTCATAATGTTGCGATACGATAAGAATAGCAGGCTACAGGAAAATTTATTTGTTTAGAAACAAAGCCCGTTACGTAAACTAGAAAGCTGTGAATCCGGGTTTTTGTGAAAAACTGGAAGTTACTCGGGTACCACCTGGAAGACCTTCGCGTACCACAGGTTGGGAACTCCTGTTCTAGTACTGTGATTGCAAAGCAAGCTGCGATCAGATTCGGCTGCGTCACCCTTGTGGTGTCATGATGCATTTATCATGTCGCATTCTTTTCGTTTTACACGTTGTTGCTGAATCCTTTACTGAAAGCATCGCCAATACCTCTGTTCTTGCGGCCAATAGTTGGATAGCCCATGTACTAGCTCCATGGCGACCCTGCCTTTCATGGCTGTTTTCTGTTGCCTATCCGTTTCGATGTTCAGGAAGAACATATGCTTGGAGTTTCCAAGGATGCGCCAACAGGCGTGGTTAAGAGAGCCGCCAGGCATTGTAAAAGTGACAATGCTGGTTAGTTTACACCGAGCAAGTGCTGCGTATACCCTGCAGCAACTCGTTCAGTGAAAACGGCTATCAGCCGAATCGAATTTTGATCCTTTGCGCATAATGAGCGATCTGGCAACAGTTGGTATGTGTCGTTCCGTTCAGCGTTGCAGTGTTCCGTTATCCAGTATTACGCCGGATACAGACTTTGTTAAAAAAGCCGAAACCGCAATGCAGGCAAAGCAAGAATAGGAAATATATCGTTTCATTGCTGTAACAAATGCATAAATCGATTGCAGCAAACTGTTTTGCAGGCCTAAGTCTGGATTTCAGCGTCATCGGCGGTTCCGACTGTTGTCTCGTTTTGATTTGTTCAGGCAGGGAGCCAAAAATTCTTGTTCGTTGTATCAGCGAATGACTTCCTCGGCAAACGCCCGCCCGCTGGCTGTTGCCGGCTGTGGTAAAAGTGCGGTCTGCGAAAAACTTACCCTGTCGGTAATAACTTAAGATGCAAGCAACATGCGGCGGTCGTACGCGCGAGCATCACTTCCATCATTCATGTCTTGCAAGGATGTGGCACTTCAGATCGTGCGCTTCTGTTGTCGTGACTCACACTTTTTGCTACGCACGCATTTGTAGAAGTGCGCTTGCGCAGCTCTGGTGCGTGTGGCCCGCGTGCCTTGCGGTTTGTAATTCCACAAATTGTAAACGGCAGAATCGCTGTCTTGGTTGGGGAGAATCTTTAGTCATGCGATCGAGGTGTAATTTGCGGTTGGAATTGAGTGAACTCAGCAGGTGAGCGGTTGAGTTGAAATCGAAGTTGTTTGTAAGGAGCCGCTTCGGCCTATTGATAATAAGTAACTTTTTGTACTGTGGCAAGGCTTGACAGATGTTTTTGTACAAAACCTGAAAGCGATCATTTATTTTATAGTTGATCCATTATACTGTGCCTCCAGGTGTTTAGATTACACATTGGCAGGTCGGTTTGAAGAAAAACTGCTCAGAATATTGCTGTGTCTTCAGTTGCTTGTCAGCTAAATACCAACTGATTTTATTCGTTGAAAAAACTTCCCAAAATCACTCCGATAACGGTGATTAGCAGAACTACCGCTGGCATAACACACCAGCAGTTTTGATGCAGTTGTATTTTCACTGATACGCTGCTATTTAACTATTATTTATTTGTGCAACGAGACACGTTGGAACACCGACTTAATTGAAAATTCGTCTGTATGGCTGTGACACTGCGTTCAAAGGCATTTTTTTGTTTGGGAAGCGGGATGGTTGTTGCATATTTCTTACTTAGAAAGCTAGCGGTAATCTCTTCGAATGCCAAAGCAGCGAATGCGATACTGCAGTGATTGTTGACTCAACTTACTGTCATCTTCATGCTGGCAGCCCTGCTCGTCTCATTTCATCCGGTCATTAACGTCGCGCTGCAGGGCTGTTACTTCTTGTGTTCGTGGCTTTAATTGTTGGCTAGTACTGCGCAGTACACTTTTGCCGAATGTTCGTTGACTGCCTTACGTAAAGGTGGGTTCGGATTGCTGGCTTTTTAACAAGACACTTATGATTGCTCCTATTTGTCCTGGTGGACATTGGCTTTGAATAATAACTATCAAAGAAGACCTAGATGTCGTTGTTTTGCAAGTAAACCAATAGTTTGTTGACATTACGAAGACGATTGTTTCAGTCATCGCTTTTCGTTGTTACATGTCGCTGAAAACTCATAGTTGATATCCAGCTGGTCGTTCTGTGAGCGCAGAGGTGTAAGTAGGAGTCGACATTGTTTCTCGCGACGATTGAAGCTGCTTCATCACCTCTCTCCGTTTCAGTTTCGGCTACCGGATGAGCTAGCCAGTCGCAAGTGGCTTGACGAGCGATTGCTAGTGAATTTCTAAAACTGAAGGAGTTACAAGTCTAAAGCAGTTTTTAAGGTACAACATAAAGTAGTAGGCTAGTTTTCACTAAGACTGCTTTTCCAACCCGCACTTAGGATCAATGAGAAACAAGCTATCACCGGAACTCTTGCGGTTTTATCAAAGGTTTTATACAAAATAGTAAGCAGCCAAGAGTGCCGAATTATAAAACCAATAGGTGTAAAGCTTAATCACATCGTATGATTTAAAAGAAATCATTGTTGATATTCAAAATGCTGAATGGAGGGGTTGCAAAGCTGCTAATGCTTTTATAAGTGTCTATTCCGGAGGTTCCCAACCTGGGTAGATGTACCCCTAGGGGTACATTTGCCTATCCGAAGGGGTACATTTAAGGTTAGTAATAGAAGAGAAATATATATTTACATATCTTTTATTTCCAAATATTCATACATATATCAAGAAATATTACTTTAAAATTCTTATTTTTAAATATATCTGCGATAAATCATGACAAAAAGTTTTGTCGTAAGAAATTTTAGGGGTACATGTTCATCCGTCGAAATGCTGAAGGGGTACATGCTTATATTTCGAAATGCTGAAGGGGTACATGGTAAGAGAAAGGTTGGGAACCCCTGGTCTATTCTATGAATGTAGTGTAAAAAGAAACCTTTGGTTTCAGGGGTAAGCGAGTAAAAAAAAAAAAAAAAGATTTCGAGGCTGATGGTCTTTGTATTGCTTTCCTGTTCTTTTCCTTTATGTAAGGCACCGTATTTAAGACGCACATTCTAATCCGTGTAACAGCCTACTGATCACCTACTTTAAACAAACCTTTTCTTGCACTGGCTGTGCTCTGCATATGATCCTAACGAAACGTACGCCTATTTGTTGACTACTGTTTGGTGTGCTTACTTGTACTGCCTTCGCCTCCTAGTCAGCGCAAGACAGTAATTTCTCACTACGCGCCACCAACACTGATTTTCTCACATAAACTAGTTTATCCCATATCCTGGTATCAGCGCACGAAACTACGCTGTTGTCAGCAGGACTGTGACGCTGTGTTTTCTAGAGAGAACGCGTTTGAAGTGGGAGTTGGCAATGATGTAGTGTTATGGCCCACAATGCTTAGCCGGTTCATGCTTTTATTAAAACGTCTGATGCATTCCATTCCTGGCATAGCTTACGTGCTTCACTAAGTGGGGAAATTTTGCCAGCAATGCAGTCTCTTCATGGTTATTTGTCTCCTTGAGACTAACTGCGTTAATCGCAGTTAATTTCAAGGAGACAAATAACCATGAAGAGACTGCAGAAAACGCGAAAGGATTGATGGTAAAGCAACGAAGCATGATTGCAGGGTGGTGGTTTGGTGTGCTTCGCACTTTGTGTATGTGCCTAACAAGTCCTTCGCAAACCCCGTCATTTAAAGGTGTTCCACAGTAGTTGCCAGTGCCTTGTTTTGGTGTTTGCCATCTTAACTCCTTTCCTGTGAAGCATTGTGTATAATCCTTTCTGCACCTCTTTGTTCTTTTAACTGATGCCATATGGACAAGCCCGTAAATAAAAAAGTAAAGAATTACTGTTCGCACTTAAGTGAACAGTATAGTTGGGTCGACGTGGGTCAACGTGGGGTCAACGTGCATCATCTGTGAATGGCCTCAGTATTAATCCGTAGGTAACAACGTCAGCTGTACAAGAAAATGTCGAGTAAGAGAGCAGCAGAAATTAATCTAAATTTCACGTTGCCTGGCACTCCTGCGGGCAGACAGACGCGGTGTAGGCGCATTTGCTTCACCAGCTCGTTTTTGGTACAGCTGTCAAAGAATTCAAGCAGAGCTTTCAAACGCCACTCAGTTGGTTAACACCTAGTTCGTTTATCAGCTGCTAAGGGTAGCACCTTTTCGCGAGCAGCTTACGGTTTGCTTCAGTCACCGCAGGTGCATCAAGTCTGGAAATGAAAGAATTTGCTGTTCGTCATTGTTTCGATGTTCCAGCCGCGTTTTCGTTGGACAAGTTGCATTATATTTGTGTGGGTGACGTCTTCACTCGATCATTCGATTGTGTCCAAAGCAGTTACTGCGCACAAGCTCGGTGAAGTGAGGTCATTTAGGCTTTCGTAGAGAACCTTTACAGAGACGACAGTAACAAACCCTGCTGTTTGATATGGCATCATTGGTATCAATCACCCTGACTGTCAACGGGCTGTGGAACAATTTTCACGGGCCCACCGAAAAAAGTTTTCTCGATTATTTATGTTCGATGGTATTTTTAAATGGCAAATCCAACGCAGACTCACCATACTGTGGGTCGCCGAGACAAACGATTCTCATCGAAAAGCGCAGTTATTGATTCGTGCTGCTCGTCCGTGAGGTATTATAATTCCTGCGCTGTGCTCATCCTAGTTGCGCAAGCCGAAAGGCCTTACCAAATCTGGCAACAAATCCTACGTAAAGGTAAATCGAAGGGACAGTAACAGTCGAGAGCGGGGTTTGTTGTTGCATCAGCTGCGGGAGCAGCGTTCCCATCAGTCACGTGTTGCATGGTGATGATCGGCCGAATCTTCACCGATTTCGAAACGACATTGTGCGTTCTGTGATGTTTAGGTTGTTGTTGCTGTGCTGTGAAACCGGAGTTGTCATGAGACAAAGATCCAGTCGCTTGCTTTCGACAGTGGTGGTTTTGTTCACAGCTTGCGCAGTTTTTTCTTTCACAAATTTTACAAGCTGCCATTATTCTGCGATTTAAAAAAAATTAAAACCCAGATTTACATAATAGACAGAGTGTAACTTCGACGAAAATGAGCCAGAGTTTGTAAATGGTCTTGTGAATGATACGATCGGGATTGCGAAACCAGTTCAAGAGAACATCTTGCACGCCACCCAGTCTTGGCTTTGGGGAGCAGCAGTGTGTGACTAGCCTGGTGTGCAAGCAGCCTTATGCTGATATTGATCAAGAAAATGCTTGAGCCACCTTTTCACTCGCGCTAAGCGGTGCAATAGTATTTTTTTCTGCCTCGACAGTGCTGCACAGTTACGTTGGATTTCTACGAGTGCTGACGAATGTCATTTTCTCGATAGTGCGTGCAAGTGGCGTGAGTCTAAATTTCTTCGACGCTCAAAAGTGACTCATACATCGTCAGCAGCGATTTTCCGCGTTTCGTCACTTGTTCATTTGATCGAGTCGAAAATTTTACTGGCAGCAGGGTGAAGACCAGCTCAAATGCACGTTTGTGAGTAGTCTTCAGGAAAGCACAGGGAAGTGAATTTAAATGGGCATGCCAGGTTTGCAATGGCGTATGTTGTTAAAAGGCCTTAGTCTGTACTTTTCTCCAAGATGTTACGCCCACTTGCAGAACATTCCTGCTTAAATGTCAAACAAGTATTTCACACAGGTTCTAGATGAGAGACAAAACTTAGGTGACAGATAGGATTGTCTGAAAGGAATGTGAAATGTCTTGCTTCGCTAGGTTTAAAGTGAGATATTCTCACCTGGCCCAGCAGCACTGAGGCTTAACTTAATGCTAGTCTCGCGCCGGATGCAACGTGCAGCATTGTTTTTAGCGTTTGCTTGCCTCGCACAACCAAAAGGCGCGTACATGCGGTCTGAGACAGTGGTAATTTACAGGCGAAACTGGTCTCAGGTGTCTTGGTCTCACGTTCTACTTGCTTCTCACACGTTTAAGAACCCGTTCAGGTCAGACTGGTGTGGACTGACGGAAGTGGACAGATTGCATGTGACGACTGGCATTCAGTCAGCGACTGTTGCGGCAGTAAATGGGAAGATCGCGATCGAACTGAGCAGAAAAATGTCGTTAAAAGGATAGTTGTATAGTAGATAGTTGCGGACGTTTGCACTTGGGACTCAAACGGCAAAATGGTACCATGCCTGTCTACTGTCATGATCGTGCGTGAGATTGGACATCAAGAGACCTAAGTGTGGTTGAATCAGGAGCATGTTGGAGTTGCGCGTTCATATGGAGCTTCAGAACGATTGGGTTGTGTGTTCTGTGTTGCTGTCCTTGGTCAGCGCCGCTAGCTAGACGAGTAGCCTAATCCTGTGTGCCTTTGCAGAGCTGTAGGTTTTCAAGTTTCAAATGACAAACGAGGAGTAGTTTTCTGCGACAGCACTGATATTGCTGCCCTAAACGAAGATCCGCTGTATGCTGAAGCAAGCAAGATACTTGTATGAATTTGTGGTGAAAAAGCAGAAGAATTAACAGGATGGCCGTGGATGTTAGCAAGGAAGATTGCAACAGCAAACGTGGTGTAGCACACTAACATTTAGCCTAGCTTAGTTTTGCATGTAAATTCCAATGGCTTTTTTAGTGGACAATTTTAACTTTCATATTACACGCGCTTTAAGTTCATTCGATCGGTTAACTCTACTGATGTTATTCAAACCAAATAACGCACTGCAGTGAAACAGTAGACTAGCGTGCCACTTGACACAGTACAACCAGTCCATTTTATACAGTCCACAGTTTTTAACTGGACTCCAAACAAAGGTTCAATGTCATATTACTGCAATATTGATTGCAAAACTGAGATGACACAAACACTGTCATTTCACTTCGACATACGTGATTTAAATTCACTCTTGCGTCATCGTATAAAAAGCAGGTGTTCAGGCGACAGTCAGGGCAAAGGCACCTGCTTAGCGAACACTTATTACCTCCTAGCTCACTTTACGAACCAAGCAACAACGAGCGTACTGTACTCAGCTTTCCCGAAAGCTAAAGCTAGCTCGACCATTGAAGCGTTTGGTGATTTAGCAGAAATCGTGTTAAGTGAGCTGATGAGCTCTAGCTCTGAGCTGGTCTCATCAATCTCAATGTAAAAAGGTGTGTGATATGAGTGTCTGGCATAATTTTCTCCACTGTACAGTGCCTGCGCGCAGTTTTCATAAGCGCATGTGGCTGGAACATCGTTCTCATAGCCCTCTTTGCCAGATCCTGGCTTCACTGGCTTAGTAACTGACAAATGGCGGAGGAGCGCATCATTGCTATTGTAGGGACTGGGGTCCCGCATTATGCTATTGTAGGGACTGGGGCTAAAAGAGAATCGATTGTTTTAGAATCATAGTTCCACCTCTGCAAAAGCACAGAGCCATTCCAATGACTGTCGTACGAATTCACAGCACGTTTGAGCCTTTATTGAATAAAGGCTCCACAAGGTGGAACGTCATCAACCTCAACTCGTAAAAACGTTGGTCAAGAGAAAAAAATATGAGCAATACCCTACTGACCTTAATTTTTTGTGCCTTTAATAGAAGCGCTGAAAATCTTCCTTTTGTGTCTTATTTGACGTAGGGATTGACTGGCCTTGTTACAGCGCTTTTAAAGACGCCAAATCGTAAATAGTACATTAGCCAGAGAGAACCCTGGGAGAGGCTTCGAGAGCCATCCATCAAGTTTTTCATTATTAGCCCCGAACCTGCCGTTTTTACAATACCCGCATGGTTTGCTTTACTGCTCACTGCGCGTTTTCAGGGGGTGCTGGGACGGTAAGGGTCGGGCCGATTTGCTCTGTACCGAGTTTATCCGTTGTGCAAACTCTCCGCTCAGCTTCCTTCCACGCAACCCTGAAACGATTTCTTTCGGTTGGAACAAGAGGTGTGCAAGATTTGCCCGACTTAGTGACTCATTGCCTGGGCATTCCACGCTGAATTCAAACCTTGGTTTGCAATAAGAAATTGAAGTTCAAAACAATCGGCATGTTTTGAAAGGACAGGTTTGTGGAAGTCTTTCGGGGTATTTGAGTGTATATGTTAACTTTGACGCATGTGCAGTTCCTGCCTGTGTGAAATGTGTCTGTTCATCTTAAACTTGACCGTATATTTTTGTTTTACTTCGATAATTCGGGTGTCCGCGCCAAGAAGCCGATCTCTTACTTTAGACAGTTAATCGTCTAGACAAGTTAATTTCTTAGGCCACTAATTGATTTCGGCTCGTTATGACAAACTTTTGTTGATGTCAAAGCAAAATTTATTTTTTTCGTAAAACACCTTGTGCCTGTTTCTTGTTTTAAACGCCCTGCCTGCGAAGACAGTGCAACAGCTGATAGAGCGTTAATATGTTACAACCCAGCATGTCCTGAAGTAGTTATTCCATGAGCGAGGGCCGGCCAAGCCAAAAACGGCCGAGAGAGCGGCAACGCCTGAAAGGATAAATTCCCGCAATTGAAAGATGTAACACTAGAAGATTTTTTGTAAGGTATCAAACTTTTTTCATGTTTTTTTTCACAATCGTGACATCTTTACTGAACGCCCAATACGTCGAACCCAAAACCATAGAGATTCGTATTCAACTGTTGATTTTTACGTTAATCCACTTACAAATACCGCATGTTTCGCTGCTTTGGAATTTCAGCGCTTCTTTCTCGTTTGGAGGATTATTTCCGGATTATGGGCGTTCAGTAGCGTGGCAAAGTTTTAAACATGCTGCATTTTTACTCAGTGATGTCAGTTTACCTGAAATCTCGTTGTTTTACTGCGGATCACGGCAGATTCACCGACCACATGATTTCGAACGCAACATGCTGCAGTAAAGGTTCCTTTTTACTCGAACCCAACTTGTTCGCGTTGGTTTTCATTTCAGATTTAGACGTATCACTCGTTCTTCTATGGACTCGCATGGGCAAAGCACAGTTTTATAAATGTTAATGTTAAAGTGAACGTTACTTCACGTTATTCTGGGACATATGGTCTTTGTAGCCCATCATTGACGCTCGAAGCGAAGCTTTTTGTCAAGTCATAGGCGTGCTGACTGCGCTGATGTACGGTGACAGCTTTGTAGAGCCATATTTGCATCTAAAATGAATATTATAGTGAATCTACATTGAAAATTTGCTTTGACTGTGATTTTTCGCTGCATTTAACTTTGCCCGTATTCCAGTTAGCTATAGAACTGCACTCGTTAAACCTGTGTGAGATTTATTCATTTTCACACTTGTTTTTCCACGGGGTAGTGCCATGGTCATGGGGGTATATAAGCCCTGGGAGATCTTGAAATACCTCACGGTTTCAGCAGCCTCAGTTTTGCTCGCTCCACACGAAGACGGGACCAAATTAAGTCGAAGATGTAACCACACCACCCTGGTGCTTGGTCAACCGCTGGACCGTTTTCCTCTGACAAGAAGAATGTTCCTTGGGGCATTGTGGTCACGTGGTTGAACCATCGTAACTGAAATCTCTTTATTCGGAGAGGTGGCTCGACATTCAGGGCTTTACGAATTTCCACAGCTGAGCGGCGGACGTATCACGAATGTCACTACGTGCACTCTTTGCAAAATCCCGTCTCTGCCGCTACTTGAGATAAAGATTAATGACCACAGGTAAGTATCAGAGCAAAGGCCGATGTTACGTCTTCGCTGTGCGCTCGCACCGTGTTTGAGACTCAACATGGGTAAAACTCAAAAAAACTCACACCAGTCACCGTCAAACTCTGTTTACTATAGGTCGGAATAACGGCCGACACATGACAACATAATGAGTACGGTCCGGTGCGGTTTTAAATAGTTGCAAAACCGAGTGCAAATGGTCAACACCATGCTATTCAGAAAACTGGAAAAATCAAATCAAATCGAGACTATTTAAAGACATCGTTTGTAAGGCAATCATCGCAAGCGTGGAATGCGGGATTGTCCAATCACAGCAAACGAGCGTTGAACTGGCAACGCAGGAATTTGCGTTGTAACAACCGATATAAAAACTGACTGCTTTGGGGTGTTTGAAAGTTTTCCGTTTCATGACCACAGCGGTGACGCTAAAGTACGTTTGCTTTACCAGTCGATTTACCAACCTCTTGTTCTGCCTTCCGTCACTCGTAAGTACTGCAGCAAGGCATTTGAACTTTTTGACCTGCTGCAGTGTATTGCCGCTTACTTGCAGCGTGCACTGACTTGGTTCTCTGGAGAGAGAGACATGATACCTCGGTCTTTTGTGCTAATTTTCTCGCACGCAACTGCAGCAGATCAAGTTCCTGTTCATAGGACGCAAGCAACCCAGAAGCGTCCTCAAAAATCAGCGGTTGATTCTGCCGCTTCCAACAGTGAAACACCCTCGTTTTGAGTTTTATTGACGATAAAATTTGATTGTCAAAAAAGCAAAAACAACAAACGGGCGCGTTTAAGGTGGTGTTGGTTTCAGGTATGAGGGTGATGGTAAATTGAATGCGATTCGTCTTGGGCCAAAGTGTGTGAATTCTTCGTTAAAAATAGGAAAAAAATCCGAAACGGAAATCCCCCCTCCTACGCAACGCTGCAACCCCCACTTCCCACATTCGTTTCCAGCCATTCCGTTTTTTTGAGACAATCAAGCAACAAACCGGAACACAAACCCGAAAACTGACACGTACGATCACCGTAAATTTTCCATGAGAACCGCCTAGCCCTAGATTGATGACTGCCAAGTTTTCGTTGACGTCTGGCGCGAAAACGGTTATTTTTTCCCATAGTGTGAAAGCGTAAAAAATGAACAGAAATTTGGGCAGTGTCGATAAAAATTGTGAAACATTCCGCGGGGATTTAGCGTGGGAGCATGTTGTATTGTTGCTGCTGCTGATGATGCAATAAAGCAAAGCTCTGACCGGCTCCGATATTGCTGCGGAGCGCATTCAATTGTTGATTTTTCTGGCTTTGTGAAAAAATAAATGTGACGGCGCCATCCAGTCAAGCTCGCAACTCATCAGAAGAGCACACTGACAGAAAAAAAAATGTTGAAATGGGCCGTTGAGGCTTTGCGTTCTGAGTTTATACGTTCCTGCGCACAAAAGTGCGGTAACCAAAAATCTTTACAAAACAGCGCTAAGCATCATTCTTAAAGCGGAAAACATAGGTTACCTGCATTGCGTGCGCGTGGTGAAGAAATTGATGTTGATGGCTGATGCAGCTGCATTGATTCCGTATGTGTTAGTCGTATGCACACGGCTGAAAGGAGTTGAGCGTCTCTGTTATGATGTGGACAAATCGAATTCTTTTTAAGACTGTTTCAGTTGAAGAATTTGCCCACAATGCAAGACTTTGGCTTAGATATAGCAGCATTCGTCTTGGTAATCATAAACTTAGGTTTTAAAAGCAGGGAGAGATTTGACTCGGTTTATGCGTGCACTGTTGCCTTGACCTCCCGCATGAGGCGGGATAGTATTTTTTAGCGAATCATATATGCTGACCAAGGTGTAAAAGTTGTTACCACCGTCAGGGCGCGATTGAGTTTGCCACGGTACTGTAGTTTGTGATATTTGGGACAAGTGATCATTCAGCTGGCTTTATAGCTTCACACCGATTCTCATTTTGTGCTCTGTCGTTCGTCTCTTCATACCAAGTAGACTCTGTGGATTGTGGTGGACCACCGAGCAGAGCCTTCCTTATGCTGCTGTGTTGCAAAAGGTTAAACCATTCCGTGTAGCCGACTAGCCGTACAAGGTGCATAGCCTGTTGACACTATTCCAGGGATCATCGCTAAAGATCAAGCGTTAAACGCGTGAGTTGTTGATGTCGCATCAGCGCAGTTATGCACAGCGGATATCATTGTTTACAGTAGCCAGGAAATCCACATATCAATCATATTCCACTGCTGACTTAATACTGTGAATGAAAGACAGCAAGTCACATGCATAATCAACAACCAATGAAACTCAGATGTCTGCAGATCTAGCGCGCTGTTCGAATTCAATGCGTCACAACTAGAAACCGATCTAATCGTAAAACAAATCCAAATTAAAATGATGTATGCTTAAAATGATTTAAATTGAGTTTCACTGCAAGGAGAGGAAGAAAGATCTGACACCGAATGGTGAGCCAAAGAAGCGAGCCATTGGTCGACGGATCGAGACATCCACCTCTTCTGTTAACTTGTGTCTCTTATCGTAAAAAGTAGTACGAAGGTGAGTTTCAATGATAAGGCAAAGGATATTGATGAAAAAGGAACTCATTTCATTCCGAACGAAGTGGTGCCAATTAACATCATGATCTCAAACAACCTGTATGTTTTATCGGCCCAAACGCATTTCACCACGCTAATGAAATGGAAGATGTTGACAGCATGCTTATTCAGGCGACGTAGTTAATTTATTCTTGATGTGGCAGTGTATACTGTTTTTCGTTTCATGATCTGTGCCAATCATTGTTGATGCTAGTTGTGCACTGCACAACGTGAGCAGGAAACGTAAGTTTATGCAACGTGTCAGCACGTGTTTTGCCAATACCTAAAATGGACTGATCGATTACCAAACGCTACACGCGCCTGCTAATTCACACATTTATCAACAGTTTTAGAGAAGTGCTCCTAACTTACCTTCATATTTTTATGATCGAAAAGTTGTTTTTAAAAGATTAATCTGCGTTCTAGAGTTATTGATCGGCTGTGCAAGCTGCCAAGCCCTCGCCAAGTTGGGGGCGTGAAAGAAGGGTCTTGAGACTAGACTACGTATTTGTCCTGTTTGAAGTTCCTTCACAAGTGCTTTGCAGGCGCGCATTTGTGATTTCAGTCCTGTGTAGTATTTGTTCAGCGAAAGCCTCTTTTCAATGCAATCTTCTACTCTAAAGCCAAGCAGCTCTAATGGAAGTAATAGAAGGCTAGTATTTAGGAAAAGGAGAAGGTAGTTTAAGATGGTGCCAATGTAATCAGCAGCAATTCCTGACCCATTGCCGTTTTTAGTTTAAATCGTTGCTGATATCATTCGTGAATGTGTTTCAGGGGTTTCATTGTGTGCGTCTACCAAAAAATTTAGTTGGTACTTGTAATCTTATCTGAATGGTGAACTACCCCCTGGATTAACGACTCGATTTCTGCATATAACAGAATCAGGTAAGTTAAGTAAATAAATAACTTGTATGCGCTAAAACAAGGGTCTCAAACACGCGGCCCGCGATGCTTTTTGGGGATTTTCAAATAATTAACATTTAAGTTAATTATTGAAAGTGCTCGACTAGTGAGTGAACAAGTACCTTTTAAACAACGCAGAGAAGGTTAGAAATGATTTTCCTGTAACTCATGATACCTTTCGCAGGAAATAATATGTTAAAGCTGTTTCCAATGAGGTTCAGGTACTGTCATTGTTGCGTCATCGTCATGATGCGGCCCTCGGGTTACTTTAGTCCTCATTTGGCCCTCAGAGCAATTTCAGTTTGAGACCCCTGCGCTAAAATCTTTTCGTGCTTCCGACCGGAGTTGGATCAATTACAATTTACAAATGAGCTGCATGTAAAATAAATTACACATTTTCCAGTAATGGTACTTATATTTGTCATTCAGACTTTTTTGTGTGTAATTGTAATTTTGTTAAATTTTTTAACCGAGTCACAATTTTATTTTGGTTTCAATAACTTCGCACAGTTCGAACAAATACTTCAACTTGCTGGAGTGTTGCCGAGTCGGCAACAAAATGTCCTAGATATGCTCTGTATGTAATTTGGATGGTGTATAATTTCTGTCATGCTGCCGTGCTGTACGTAAGCTTGAGGTTAGACAACTATGTGCTATGTGCACGGCAGAATTCTTTTTACACGTTTATTCCTAATTTTCCAGCTTCGCGTGCATTTTTAGTATTAAGCTTGGAAACAGTGTTTAGTTAATTGACAAAAGTATTTCATTTAGGTTTGAGGGAGTGCTTCCGTAGGTTTGAGAACTAGTTTTAATGCTACAAGTAATTCACAGGGAAAATTTCCCTTTTAAAAATCAACCGATCATCCGATGGCTACAAAATTTTGGAACAGTGGTAAATTCCATACGCTTCCACACTTCATACTTTGATGTGCAAACTATTGAAAGTATATTGAAAATGAATTAAGTAAAATTTTATTTATTATAACTTATTGCATTGCGTTTTTGTTGTTTTCAAAATGCGATTTGCAATGAGTTGCATGTTTTCGTAATTTCAGAAAAAAGTAATTGCAATGTAATCAATCCAATTCAAATTTTTTAAAAATTGTTTGAAGTATTTGTAATTGTGATTAGGCTGAAGTCATGTAAATCATCCGGCTCTGCCACCGATAGAGCCAAATAGTTTCTACTCAGACGGAGTTGTACGAGTCACGAATCTGAAAGCAGAGTCGCGTCCAAGTCGAATCAAAGCCATGTGCAATCAGGGTTTTTTAAGGTTTGACTTTGCTAACCAGTGTTCCCTCTAAGAAAATTTTACGCCGAACAAATGTTTGCTTTAGTGCGCGTGCAATTGAGCAACCGCGTAAACACACAAACAGTGAAGCGTTACAAGTCTATGCGATATATACACGATATAAAATTGGGAATGTTACAAGTGCGCGACAATGAGATTTCATTGCGTAAATGGTTTGATGGTACTGCGCATTTGCGCAGCTGCGCACGTAAGAGGGAACACTGTTGCTGACCGCAAAGTCATTTTGAGAGAACGCAACTATTTCATTTGAATACCAAAATGGTCGGTAGGCACGGTTTTCGTGTCTTGATGTGGGTAGTAAAGTGAGAATCTATTGTATTTTGAGACACCATTGAAAAAATTGCGAGACCGATAAAACACCATAAAAAACACTGTGTGCAATAAGCTTAGAGCAGTGGTTCATTGCCTTTATTCTATGAAGCCTCCCATTGTCCTTTGTTTGAAGCCTCCCTGAACTTGAATAAGTTGTAAAAACAACTGTATTTGTTGGTAAATTTATTGATCAAACTTTCCATGTTGTAGAGCGAGTGAAGGCTCGAGGCCCTTCGTTTACTGACGCCAACCTGGGAAGTAGTCACCCATTTCCCACCTGATAAGAACCACTGGCTTAGTCACGTTGAGTAAAGTTCTTAACCATGGCCGTAGCGGGTGAAATGTGAATATTGTCACAACTGTTGCCAAGTAATTTCCAAAACTTTGCATTTGCTTATTGCCATTGCAAGTTTTTTCCGTGTATAGTCGTAATATACGAAGTAAAGCGGTGAAATTTTATAGCAGTTCATGTAGAAAAAGACTAAAAAACAGAATATGTTGTTGTTTTTTCTGAATTCCTGTTAGTATTTTTGCGACTGAAATCGATTCATTGTGCTGCTTTTGACAAGACCCGAGTCGGTGTGAGTCATTCAAAGCCACAACCCGAGTTTAAATGCCTCGATTGGTCACATGCGTGCGTGCATGCATGAATGACAGTATGCGCGATGCGAAGGCCTTGCATCCATCACAGGCAGCAATGTGCAGGCGTACGAAGTACCTCATGTCTTACGTCTTCGCTATCGTTTCCTTTTCAGCCAATGGCAGACCACGCCATAATTGATTTGCAAGAAGACGGTCTGACCCGCGATGACGTTTCGCAGTGGACCCCGAGTCAAGTTGCCACGTGGTTGGAAGTGAATGGCTACCAGGAGCACAAGGTAGTCACACCAATAAGTAGATAATGCCACAATAACTGGTCGTAATTAGAATCACAGTCAACAGAGCCGTCCTTGGAGAGCCTTGCCCTTTGCTGGCATTTTTCCACCAATTTTATTCGCCGCATCCGCCTCAGTGTATTGGTCTAGAGCAGCTATGTCTAATCCTCGGGCCGCCTGTGGCCCAGGAGGTTTTATGCGACCCAGTTTAGGTTTCCGCAGTAGAAAAAAGATCCTATATAATGACATCCTGTCCATATTTTGATAATCTTGAATTCGACATATTTGATGCCGGTGGTCTTCAGTGCCACTTCATCACGTCTGTTACCGTTACCCGATGCGTTATAAAATGACGAACATTCGTCACACAACTACATAGTTCTTGTTCAGGTGAGGATTATCGAATACTGGGAGTCACCGAAAACACATTTTCCTCCCCCATTTTTGTCAGTTTGTTCTCGGTAAATCTTCTTAAAATTTGGTTACACTGATAAATTTGAAACCCCCACGTAAAATGTGATCCGCGGATTAAACGCAGGTATATCGTAGGAGACCAGGATCCTGTATGCCGCCCGCTTGCGTTGGAGAAGGCCTTGTTTGGTCTGGTTCGTTGGAAAGCAGCGCCCGCAATACACAACCGTCTTGTTGGCCACAGCCCTGCTAAGAGCTACTCCACGCCGACGCAAACACTTCAACCGAGTCTTGTTTTCACTGCAGGCCGCAGTCTGTGACGCGCACAACCCTGTCGACGGGCAACGTTTATTGTCTTTGACAAGCGCTGATCTACGGACGGCGCCCTTTAACATGGCCAACGTGCACGAAATCGACCATCTCCACTCCTGCATTGAAAGTTTACGGAAGAGCCAGTTGACTAAGTATTTGGAAGAGCACAATGTGAGTGATCTGGCGATTCTTAGTCGTATTCGCACGGAAATCCGGCAGCTTTGAAATAAGGCCTTGCTGGCAGTGCAACTGCGCAAGGCTGGTAAGCCCTTCTACTTCCAGTTTTTATTTCCCGATACCAAGTAATCCAATTTGTCGGTCTGAAATACACAATGATTATGAGTTGATTCCGAGCGTTTCTGACGGATCGTTAAAAGTTTTATTTGAAAGATGGCGGCATTGTTGTTGACTTAACGCAATCGTGTGCATTTGGATTTGAACGTGACCGGGTTCAGCACGATCGAGAAAGCTTGCATTGCCCTTGAAAGATGAACTACCGCTTGACCCTGAGAATGCAGGCCGCCATACGCGATGTGTGGCACGAGAAACGCCTGTCTAACCGCCAACAGGCTATCTAACCGCCAAATTTGTTAATTGACCGCCGCTGCAGGGAATCCGCAACGGTTACCGACTGCCAGCTAGTAGAAATCAAGCCAAGATGAACGGTAGCATTCCGAACGGATTTGCCCACTCCGCCTCCAGACTGGAGAACGGCGACGTACATCAATACGCGGATATTACGACGCCTTTAATAAGAGGTGTGTGTGCGTGTGTGTGTGACGTGTATCCGTTGCAAGATGCTGGCCGGGAATATTGGTCCGAAGCCAATTCGAGTTGTGTGGAAGTCAGCCGCTCCGTTGCTCTGCGGTAGCAGCGTCTTGACTGCCACCATGGTCGGTCAAATAACCTGTCGTATACTCGCTGGTTGCGGCAGTCACGCGCTGCTCATTTTTGCAGCACAATGCCAGACGCTTTTTGTGTATAGTTCAGGGGTTCCCAACCTTTCTCTGACCGTGTAGCCCTTTAGCATTTCGACAGAAGAGCATGTGCCCATAAAATGTCTTATGGCACCAAAAGGCTGAGTAAGAAAACAAAAACTCGCTGAATTTTTAATAGAACTTTTAGAATTTTGGAACTGTAAAGGTAGACTCCGTTTTTATGTCTCAAGCAATTCGTTGCCACTGTACAAGAAATGTGCCCCTGGGACAGTGGTTCCCAAACTGGGGGTAAATTACCCACCGGGTGTAATATGCGATTTTTCGGGGGGTAACGCAAAACCACATTGTTGTTCTGTATTATGAGCGATCACTACAAAATAAATTTTTGACCTAAAATGTGAAAAAATATTATTGAGGGTAATAAGACATAATCCCTACCTTGATTTGGGCAACGGCTCAAACAAGTTTGGGAACCACTGCCCTAGGGGTACATGTACCCCAGGTTGGAAACTTCTGGGTAAAGTTGGCGGGAACGCAGACCAAGCCCGGGTGGACACATTTTATTTCGAAAGAAGCATAGCGGGAAGTGCGCCAACGAGCATGTCTGTTTCAACTATCGTTTATAAACCACCCGGGGCGAAGTAGGACGAAAGGCCTGTGGAGAAAAACGACCAGCCTGGTATCTTTCTGCCTCGCCTCCTGCACCTTCGATAAATGTGCTGCTTGCGAGGAGAGCGATGTATGCCGTTCTTGTTTAGCAAGTCTGCCACCGCTTGATTTTAACTGTACACCAGACTGAAAAACTTCGGAATTTGCTGCCTCGAGGCTTTTACCTGCGTTAGTTGTCCTGCCGGATGAAATATCCGCCACTTTCGGCTTCCGAGGGACAGCTGGGGTTTTACTGGCTTCAAGGTTTGATTGATCTTCGATTGCAAGTGATATGCTGCGCTGGTGGCGCTTCCCTTTCAAACAATCGCCGGGCAGTGAAATTAATCGTGCCTGACGCAGCTATGTAACATTGCTGCGACGGCGTTTTTGAAATATGATCGTCTCGGCCAGAACCAACACGTATTCTGTCAGATCGCTGATTGTCGTGATAAGGAAGGCATTTTGTGAACACTTTCCCTTCATCGGCTTTAATGCCATTACAAGAGGTCCAGACCTTATAACAGTCGGATCATGGCCGATTTAGATGTGGGGCACCCTCTTAGCCCTCGGCCACCTGCTTCAAAACACTGCACAAAGTCCTTGCATTTTATTTTTTGCCTGTTCGATGACTTTTGGTACCACGGGCAAACAGTTATGATCGATCCAGTCCCTGCAACTGGTAGTCGCCATCATGTGATAGGTCGCCACATGCAACCTGTCTTCGTACTTGGTTTATCATGGCCTTTCTGCTAACACTTGTGATGTCATTTCGATTATGGAAATAGTAATGGAAACAGTTCGAGATGAAAGCATTTGTTGAGGGCCTGCAAATCTTAAACAAATACCAGCGAAAGTTTACGATTGGGTTCGTGGTAGGGAGGGGGGTAGAAAAAACAAATATGATTTCCGAATTGGAGAAACTTGCAAATATCGTCTGTAATTCTGTGCGAGTGGCTTTTTTCAGGTAAAGCGTTCTACCACGGTTCTAAATGCTTGCCCTTCGGTTACCGAAATGGATGAGATTAAGATTTGTGGGCATCACCGCCGGATGCCGTCGTGCGTTTCTTCAGCGGTCCTTGCTGAAAGCCCCATTTGCCGCCATTGCGCGACGAAAACATGACGTCATGCTGTTCGGTAGGTGATCGCACGTCAACGGATTGCAGAATTCCTTGAAATGAATTATTGATCCCCCGGCGCGGTGCTGCATCGCATCTTTGCGACAATCCGCGTGGCGTCGACGCGGCGATGCATGTATTGATTCGGCCTCGCACGCTGACTTACCGGCAAGGAGTGCCTGAGATGTCGCGTCGCGTGAACATCTTAGTTTGGCGTGGGCAGGTTCGCTGAGAATGCTCCCGTTCGTTTCGGGCGATTTACACTTGTTCCGGGCGGTTTGTACTTAAGCAGAGCGGCGACATTGTCAGCGACGACAAGAAGCGAGAACAGCTTTCGCGCAAGTTCCGGTGTTTTCTAACAGTCGAAGGAAGCAGCAACAGCAGCGTCTGCATCCTGTTCGCCGCGCAAACGTTAAATGCCCCGCCCGCCTCACGCAGTTTTTCTTGCGTTTCGAAGACGAGGTTTTGGGCCAGAGGGGTGGTGCAATGTACCACAGGTGTTAATTTGCGCACGTCAGATCATGTTGGCCTGATTGTTAACATTAACGATTGAGAAGTTCGGTCAAATGCGGATAGATGATAAACCTCGAAATAATTACTACGTTTTAGGATATCTTTTCGTAAATTTTCTGCAGCAAGGAAAAATTTAAGTAGAAATTATGAAACGATCGGCGATAAGTTATGAAGGAGTGCGAGTGAACGCAGCTGTTGTTGTACATGAGCGATAACACGAGCTTCGCACGTCTGGCAGCTTCAAGCGCATCAGAAAGCGCAGCAGATCGCAGTGACAGTGAATGAGGTGCGAGTAACGAGGAACTATTCTAGTCTTTGCCACTGTTGCAGCGCACACTGTTTTTTACCACTGTTGCAGCGCACATCGCTGAGCTATCACTGCCTGCACGGCACGGCAGGGTCAGGAACTGGAGCTTACCACCAGGCCAGGAGAAGCGTGTCCGACTCGTTCTGCACTCCCGGCCTGCGGAAGATCGCGCTGGGATTCCGTGTCGGGATGCACGACGTGTCGTGGTGTGGCGTCGCTTCTGTGCGGTTCTCGCGCAAGCTCGCCTCCTTACCAACCTGTTCGATGTTGACCAGGATCAGGCGCTGTTTTTCAGTCACGATGTGCGGCTGGTTCCGCGGAGTGTTGCAGGTTGCGGGTGCCGATACTGAGCAGACAGTCAGGCATGTAGTGGTGAACGGATGGAAGGGCGCATCGCCGCATGAGCCCTTGCAAGAAGGAAGCGAGCCGGGTCAGTTGGTTGCTTTTTGAGTTTTTTAATCTCCAGCCACCTTTTTTTTCTATTGTGTTCGAAATTCCAAGTCCTCTCAGAATAGACATTTGTACATTTGGGCGCAGTAGAAGAGCTCTCCTGCCAGGAGCCGCGCGGTCGACGAAGGAGAAATATTGAAGTTAAGCGCTGCTGTGGCCACTCGCAGTAACTTGGCAAACCTGTTTCCCCCTCACCGGTTTTGTTTCGGCTTTAACTCAAGACATGAAAACTACTCTGGAACAGCACTCAAATGTGTTTCGCGTTTTCGTTGCGTAGCAACTGCGGATTTTGATTTGCTTCGGTGAACAATTGGCAAGCTGCTAATTTCTAGGGAATTTACACTAAACGGGGATCAACCGGGATATATGTTGACCGATAAAGGGGATACAAAAGTGCCAGGTGCTTTTCATCAAACAAAATATTTTCCACATAAGCAATCTCTAGCTGTCACAGCTCTCTTTCATCGAATGCTGTAGCTAATGCGTCAAAATTTGAGATTTTTCACTTTCAAGGCCCTCGTTAGCGTTCTGCGAGGCACCTTCGCTTGCAGTTGCTTGAAGCTGATGCCAACACGCTGCACATTTTTCTCAAACGCGTTGCATTTTGCTCACGCGTTGCTCTCGCCGTCAGAAAATACTCAGCCATGCTTAACAGACAGTTTGCCGCCGCTACCAATGCCATGTGCTGTTTGAATACCCCATAACAATTTTGCGCCGTGGAATTGGCCAAAACAGAACCCTTTGCTCAGTCGTCTTGTTGTTGTGTGCTGCAGGCGGCGACTGTCAAAAATCTCTCACAGATATTTTGGTCTGGCGTTTGTTGTTTGATAAAGAGCGCGCGTGGTCGGCAATGTTTTTTTATTCCTGTTTTACTTTCCAAGGTTAACATGGAAAGCCCTTCCAAGTGATTCTCTCGCTTGTGCGCTTTCGTGAAATAGGATATAATGGTACCGAGTTGACCTTGTGTGGCTGCACGCGAAGCTTAACGTCTCTCCCAGGCGCAAATTACCTCGGTGAGGAAGGTCGGCATGCGCTCTGTCGCCCTTAACGTTGTTAATCACCACCCGCCGTTTAACTACGCTGATCAATAATACAAAGCTTCGCGATTTCGTCATTCAGGTCGACCTTTCTCAGAACTCCACTGTGCCTGTAATAACTTTCCTACTCGATGTTTTTGCGGTGCTGGTGTTTGGTTGGAAGTGCACGATTTAAACGCGTACAAGCCAAAGCCTGCTCGAAGGCGCTAAACGGCGCTAACTTGCTTGAGTTTTTGAACGGCGCTAACTTGCTTGAGTTTTTGAACGGCGCTAACTTGCTTGAGTTTTTGAACGGCGCTAACTTGC
>JGI24159J19872_10001370_pt1 | contig 26560 bp, 18 predicted proteins | sample Ectturendosymbi4_FD_19872 | JGI IMG/M metagenome (IMG submission 19872)
TATCCTGAAGCAATCAAATTACGCAAGATGTCCGGCCCTCGAACTGTTGTGTAATAGCTTATGTGGCCCTTGGACAAAAAAGTTTGGAGACCCCTGTTTTAGATCATAACTAGAAAATCGATCAAAGGCTGAATAGACTCAGATTCTAGCCTAGTATCCAACGAAATACTTCCGTCTAGCGGTTGGGCCCTGGGCCAGGTAAAATGAGCCAAATTGGTGAAAAACCTACCTCAATTATGACGTCACTCACAAAAAACCCAAAGCCTAAAACTAAAAAAAAATTTTTTCATTGGAGACTTGAAGACTTGCTGAGTCTTTGAGAGTTTGAACAGCTTGCTGGCACAATTGCCTGGCGAGTTATGCAGCTGGTAAGACAACTGAAAACTGCTTGATTTAGGCTGATTTTTTGGTACAATCTGTTGATTTAGGCTGATTTTTTGGCATGATCTGCTTGATTTAGGCTGATTGTTCGGTATGATCTATTTCATTGGTGATGTGCAATGGCTGTGGTTAAAGTCAAGCCGTAAATGGCATTGTATGCTTTTTGTTACTTTTACTGTGAAGCAAACTGCAGGCAAGCTTGCATATGTTTATCAACCACCACTTTAGTTGAAACTGTTTTTGAAGCATGTAGGTAAAGAATGTTTTTGCATAGACATTAGCATTTTTTGTCTATTAAGAGACAAATTCTTCATTCATGGTCAGTCAGACTGAAAATCTTATGGCATTTTTTCATTTGTCCTATGTAACAGCTCACTAATATACTGTGCTGTAGATTCATGTAATCTGACAGTCAGATACATAAATAAATCAAAATACCATTTAGATAAATATCACATTCACATTGTAATCATGTACTACCATTGTTTGATAGCATTTTTTTGTTTTGGAGCTAGAGTTTGATCTCCAATCCAGCATTTGTAGACACAGAATCTGTAGCTGAAGTTGGATTCAGGTCTCTATCTGAGTCAAGCAGTAGAAAATTGGACTTGTGCTTTCCAAGCACTGGTAGCACTGGTTAAAGCTATGTTGAAAAACTGTACCAAGCCGTGTTTGGAAATTACTGCTATTTTTAATTTATTTTTGCCGTGCAACAAAATTCTTGGATGTTTGGCAAGCTTCTAAATTTTACTTAAGTGTCTAATGTGTCACACAGGTAGCGAAGGAGAAGGATATCATAGCCAGATTAGCAAAGAGCCCAGCAAATGAGAATGCTAAAGATCAGTCCTTTCAGGTAATTTACATGCACTTTTCATATTTGTTAAGTTTAAAGCATCTTCCACTAAGTTTGTGCTGTGCAATGCTTCTCTTTACTTTCTAGAAAAAAGTAAAAAGTTTACATAAAAATTAAACCTCGATTACCAGGATTTGGTGTCAATTCCAATATTTAATGTTGCAGTGTTTCATATACATCTGCTTCCAATTTCATGGTAAGTCACAAAATGTACTTGTGTTTACAGACTATTTGTTTCTGCAGACATTTAAATAGTTAAAGAACTGAATCAGTGAAAATGTTTGTGAATTGAAGTGATATGGCAGACAACTGCAATGTGAGTAAACTTGCTTGGTCCACTTTTTTTGGTGTGAATGTCAAAATGTTACACTCACATGAAGAAAGCAGTTTAGAGCTAAATACTGCACTGTTGTTTCTTTAACCTCTGCCAGTAAATTCACTGGGTGAATTTGAATCTTTCAGATAAATACACCATGCGTACATTGGCCAGCATTTTATTTGACTGTAATAACTCTCTTCTTAGTTCACACATTGTTAAAGTACCTTGTAGATATGCAACCAACTTGTCAGAAAAAAAACGTCTCTTGTCAGAAAAAATATTTTTTTGCAGTCATATACATGGCTGGACTGGTGATGCTTTATAAAGGTGCGTGCTAGAATATTTTCACTTTACATTCTATTTCTGTAGATGTTTGTGCAAAACAACAACCAAATGAAAAAGAGATCCGTATTACTTTATGTGTTATTTCCACAAATGTATGCCTTCAATAAGGATCAATTGGTGTAACGAAGATGAATTTTTGTGCCACCTGCAGACCAGTACAGAAACTTTGAGTAAAATGGCCGGCATCAGGTGCAATTCCAAAATTCGCCTGAAGTTTAAAAAGAGGACCTACACATGCATGCACAAGATGCGCACGTCTTTTGTGTGCATCGTGGGAGCAGCATTTCAAGATTTGGCATGCCTCACCTTAACAAGCAGCTAATCTACAATCAGTGGCAGCTTGCGACTGATTCGTGGAGGTGCTGTTTCTTCAAACCTAGATTTTACAAAAACCAAACAGCATCACATTTTCCATAGCGGCATGGACTGTTATGATGCATGACATCTCCCTTTCTACGAACTAATTGTGAGACTATTGTATATTCCCATACTGCAAGACATTCTATGGGATGAATAACTGGTTGAGGCACTGGTATCTTTAAAGTTTAATGCACATATTAATCTGGTGTGAGTAACAGTATTCAGCTTGTTGCTTGCTCATGTACAGCAGTCTACCCTTGTCACAGTCATTCAGTAAATAAGCATGTTTGTTTCGCAACACACTGGTGGCCTTAAAATAACGCAACAATTTACCAACTGCAAATGCCGCAGTCACAATGACTCAAAAAATCGAGCTTAGAAAAAAACAAGCGGAGCTGTGCTTTGTATGGCAATTCACATGATTTGAAAACTTTAGGAAGTCCTTGATTTCAGGCAACAGCACGTAAATCTGGGCTTAAGTGTCTCCTTAAACACCCAACACTCGTGTGAAGCAGCAGGTCTGTGTTCTCATCATAATTGTGCGTCAAGTGAGCGCGGAAAAGCCTTCAATGCAGTCTTCTAACGCGAACATAACAATCTTCATCGAAATTTCCATCACTTCTTTCATGTATCAAAAGTTTCCACGCAAAGTTTCATGTTGAATTATACAGTGATAAAATTCAGAATACCCATTACCCATCTTAAAAAATGCAGTAAACCTGCTAGTGTGACTCATGGCAGACACACCATCATTTGTGATGGGGATAACTTAGCAGAGCAGCAGTTTTATCTCGTAAGCAAATCCCATGAAACCATTTAAAATATTCTCCCCCCTGCTGTGTCCTATTATTGGCAAAATAGTGACTAGCTCTTCGTTGGTGCGCATGTTTTCAAAAAATATCCAGATGTAAAAACACACAATTGTGCCACATCTACCATGTCAATCAGCTCATCAAATTGCAAGGAAAGGCACTGATACGCTTCAATATCCTTCCTCAATCGCTCCTCTACATCCACAGCCATTCCCTCACATCGCCTTGTGGTAGTATTACTGGAAAGTTGCACTTATTTAATGGCCCTCTAGATCTGTGTACATTTCAAAAGTCATCAACAACGCTATCCGCTACCTTCAGAGGCTTCCTTCACAATATCGCTGTTTTTGAATGGTATCATATATTTAACAAGGACGTGACTGACGCGACAGAAAACAATACTTGCGGACTTAACCCTGGGTTTTGTATTTGGTGAAGATTGACTACCGTGCTGCAATCTGTGCTTTCAAATCCTGCATCGAACTTTTGTGGCGCGTAAATGCATTTTGGCAGGAAATCTGTATCACAAATCCCGTGCACTCTTAAAATTACAGCTCCAGATCATCTTTTTTTGACAAACAGTGTTTGAAAGAAAATAAAGAATTTTCATTCCACTCATTGAGGTGAAAATGGTAGGTCTTCGCTCGTTTCACTTCAGTTGTGTTGACGTTTAGAGGGCATAACCGCTCTCATCGCTAGCGGCTAATGCGGTTACCAGAAAAAATTATCAGAAAGCGCTCAATTTAGAACCCTAAAGCTGTCATTTGTTTGAAGACGCTTGTCCAAAACAACGCCCTATCTACAAATACAGAAACAATTCTTACGAAAATACAGCTTATCGTTGGTTAACAACTTGTCTTGCTTGCAAAAACAGACACAAATCGCGTTGCAAATGGGTCGATTAATCAGGAGCCATTGTAGGAAAAAAATTCCTTTTTCATACATCCCCTGCGGTCGACTTCGGGGTCAGTTCGCGGCCTTCCAACAGACCGCGATCGACTGGTTAGGCACCCCTGGGCTAATACGTCAAGTTGGCTCCGATAAGCTCTTTAGACACTCTTACCCTATGTACCACGTTACGAATCGTTTTCAAACTTTGTGTTCGGTTGTTACCTCGCATTGAAATTTGCGACAAACCTATATTTGCACCAGTTAGGCCTTGTTTGTCCATGAAAATTTGCACTTACAGTTAATAATTTTGAATCTTTTTGCTGTTTTGCATCTGGAACCGTCCACAAGTGACGTCACCCTATTTTCAAAAAAATATTGCCCCTTGTTAGTAAAATGTAACTTTTTATCAGAGCCCCTTGTGAATATAACGTCACAAGTTGTTGCCACCACAGCGATTCGAAATGTTCTGTCTAGCTTTGTTTTTAAGCTTGGCTTGTAATTAAGTTGTTTTAACTTTGTCAATTCATGAAATCACTGTATATGTGAGCTGCATGTACACTGCTATGCTTGAAGTGACAAGTAAGCGATTATCTGCGTCGTTTCCTAGTATGCAAAGACAATCATTCTGTTGCAATTTTATTAAATCCTACAACAGGAGAGTTGTTTTTCGAGCAGAGCATCTTGTGGGACCACTGCAATAAATTACAAAACAATAACGAGTTGGACCTCGTTATTACATATCTTCAAATGTTGTTAAATAAAAATATCTTCAGCTGGTTTGTCAACCTGCGTGATCATCCGTGGCCACGCTGAGATTTACATAAAAAATTATGAGCCCGATCGGTTGGCATTATCAATGCCAAATGCCAGTTCCATAAAGCGTTTGGCACGGGTACTAGCACATCTGTGATGTCTGAAGATCTACACGGCAGAGCAAATGTGATAAGGAAAAAACTGGCATTGAAAAAAGTAAAAGGCTAGTTGGGCTTGCATTTAATGCCATATACATTATACACCCTGACCATATTTGAGTGCACTCCCACAATTTTTATATTGTAGTTGTCACAGTGGCCCAGTTAAAGTAGTGGTTTCGGAATCACTTAATTTTCAGCACAATACAGTTAACTTTTGCCAAAAAATGGTCTGTCGTGACTCGTAGCAGTCGGGCAGAACTTGGGTTGCACCCCTGAATGCCACTGAAGGTAGTCGAAAAAATATTTTAATTTTATGTGGGATGTGCGCACGTTGTACAGTAATTTTGCGGAGAACGTGCATCTGCTGCTATTTTGGCAGTAAAGAACAATGTTCGAAAGTTTCTATTACTTAATGCATTTTCTAAGCTGGAATATGCACAGCCGAACAAAACGTTGTTCGGAGTTGGATTCGAAATGTTTCAGCGTTTTGGTTTATTTAAAGTTTTATCCGTGTTTCAGATTGATGCAGCTTGGTTAAGTGGTCATGCAGTGGAAATTGCGCATATGTTACCTGGAGGTATTGATGTTGTCGGTGTTTTTATTATAGCCCCAGCCAATGAGAATGGAGAGTTTAAAGCCAACGCTAAAGAGGTAGGTGCGGATAGCTTGCTTTTGTGTAATAATTTGTCAGTCGTGCTGTGCTGTGCTAACGGTCCTACAGTCATCTTTTTTAGGTAGTTGTGATTAAGACATTCATGCTTTTATTTTTGTAAAAAAGGTGGGCTGCACTGTTTTTGTTAACAGGCATTAATATCATGCTACAAAGCCGTGACACGACTGCATAAGCTGCTTGGAGAAAATTCCAATGAGAATCCTGTGTTTTGGAGTGCTATCCATTTTGACTCAGCCACAGGAAGACCGCTCTTCTGTAGACAGTTCGATGTTCTTGATCACACTGTACGTAAAGTCAAGTGTTCGTTGAATGTTGGTTGCTTAAATTGTTGTTTTAGGCCAGGGGTGTTCAAAGTTTTTTCAAAGTGGGCCAAATTTGATCATGTGAAGGCGCCCGCCGGCAAGCAGTGTCAGGTGAGTGCGGACGTTCCTTGGTGCAGGTTAGCACCGTGCAGGCATTTCGCTCAGGGGGAAACACTCTTTGCGACGGTTTTTGTGTTCATATTCGCTCTCAGCACATCAAAACACCACAGAAACGTCTTAAGCTGCGAGAAGTCGATACAGAAACATAATTGAGGCTATAACAAGCCATAAACAACACAACCTGAAAACAGAACCGCGTGTCATGTGAAATGTATTCGCGGGTCGCTCTTCGGGCATACTAATATTGACGATCCATTCAGTTTGTAACATCGTTGTTGCTTTGCAGTTGCGAAGTAATGCGATTTTGATGCTAAGTGACTGCAGTTGTAGCAATTATTTCATACTAAGGTTGGCCAATTTTTGTTTAGAAGAATACCTTTTGTGTTTACTTTACTCCAGATCGTCTGTGATTCCATTCTGTCAAAGTGTATCTAGGCCAGTGTTCTTCAACAGGGGTTCCGCGGAACTCTAGTGTTTCGCAAAACATGTAGTGAGGTTACGTGAGTTTTAAGCGGGGTTGCGGAGTCGTAAGCAGTGGGAAGTTTTCGGGTGGAGTCGAAGTCGGATTACTAACAACACTGGGAGTTGAAGTCCGATTTTTTGTCCGACTCCGACTCTGGGTGTCCAAGTGGATCATTTTTTACAACACACTCCCAAATTGGGAATTCCTGTTGAAATGGTACAATTTCTTTTGAAACTTTTGTTGAAACAGATTTCTTGCTGTGCACCACGATTTGCATTGATTTTACAAGCCAAATTTCATTCACTTTATGTTAAGGAGTCGGAGTCGGAAATTTTGGAAAGGTTGGATATTTTACCTCCGACTCCACAACCCTTGTTTTAGGGGTTCCGTGAGGGTTCCTCGTTTTGTAGGGAATTGGTTTCTTGCTTCAGTATGTTGATGCGTCATTATGAAATTTGTTAGATCACAGATCACCGTACCGCATTCACACTCTAAGTAGGCCAGTTAGTTATATCGGAGGTTGAGTGCAGTTAATAGCCGAAAAAGAAATATTGGTAGTTTTACGTCACTTGTTCATTGTTGTGTAATTAAGAAGAACCTTGTTGCTGCATCAGAGTTATACCATGTTGCCGATGTACAGTTTACAGCAGACTGAGTAGAGAGTATACTACAGACCTGCTGTCCAGCCTTTGTGGGAATAGAGTAAAAACAGTGTAAAACCCAACTTTTTACTGTTTACTCAAACCAGGTGAAGCAAAATAGCATATTTTCTTATGTGAAGCGCAATAATAACAACAGCGAAGGTGTGGACGGTTATGAGCAATGTAGTTCAAATGTAAAAGAGGCACCTCCTCCGAAGCGGACCGAATAGACAGTAATTCAATTGCCAAAGCTAGAAAACGGGACGACACATCTTTACGATACGGGTTCTTTTCGTCGCATGATCAAGTAATTCGTGTTTTTCAAATTTTTTAAAATAGGGGGTTCCTGACAAACGCGAAAGCATATCTGGGGTTCCACGATGACAAAGTTGAAGAGCACTGATCTAGGTGATGCAAATCTTATGTGTTGTCATGGGATTGGGAATATTTACGAAACGCATCCGTCATTTAATCTGTTGTATTGGCTTCACTTTGTGAAAAACCTTGCGTGTACATATCGTTTTGTTCTTATTTTGTAAAGTTTGTAAGGTCTCCGCTGTGATTATTGAAATGTTTTTGCCCACTGCCATTAATTTTTGCTTGAAAGCTGTCGATTGCGATCATTTGCTATTCCATGATTCGAGCGACCAACATTGTACCTATTCTATAGAAAAGCAATTCAAGGTTACTATTGTAGACAGTATCTGTGTGGTTATTGCGACATTTAATGAGATTTTACCGATTTGTTTGTGGGTTGACTCGGTGCATTTGTTTGCGCGTAGAGCTTCAACAGTAGAACAGGCAGTGCATTAAAAATGTTTTCCTTTCAAGGACGCGTTGGAGTTCAAAGAATTTACTCATAACTCGATTCTTTTACAAAGGCCTAGTTGAAGTTAACGGTTCAATTGCTTCGTTAGACAGGCAGGAATGTTAACCAGCGAAGTTGCGAGTTTCCAGTCGACGTGGTTTTGCCACAGTGTTCTGCAAGTTGTTTAGGCTTTTTGGATTTGCAGGTGAATGGTACGATTTTGCGTGAAAAGTGCTGAGGATTGCTGAAAATGCAGTAGCTTAAAATTTCGGTTTTGCTTGGTTGAACGTACAATGGCGCAAGATATTTAAAACCTTGTCTAGCACACTATGTTCTCCGTCTGTGCAAAATATCTCATTTTTCCTCAGATATACTATCTAATGCACACCGCCCAAAGCCGACCATAGCAAAATCTCACTGTTGCAGATAAGCTGGTAATTACTTATACACTTCCGCTATTGTACTTTATCGCCGAACACTTGTCTCGCAGAGCTCCGGTAGACCATTTGAACTCAAGTATCAAACCCCTGTCACCCGGTGGAGCTGTGTTGAGGCTGAAGTCAATGTAGATTTCATCATATGCATGGAAAATATCTCAGATAGCTTGAAAAATCGCTTTAAGGTATGCAGTAGTATGTCTTTGCTGCTTCTGGTGATCTTGCTCTGCTTCTCAAGCATAGTCAAATTGTGTTTGTGATAATTGGGAGCAGATTACAACATTGCGCAAAACACTCATTAACTTGGTTAATAGTTGGCTAAAGCAGTGTTTCCCAAACTGTGTGCCGCTGAAGAGGCTGAAGTGTGCCGCGAAAGTTTTATGCGTTACAAAGTTTGTGAAGAGTGGGTTTTTATAAAGTAGGAGTGTTTGTTATAGTGTGCCGTAACGAAACAAAGTTTGAAAAGCGCTGGGCAAAAGGATGGCTTGTAAAATAGTTTTCGTTTCATGACGATGCTGGAAGCATCATTGTGGGAGCTTGTGTGTGTCTGATTTTGACCGACTTTTTTGCATTATTTTGAATTGAGCGCTCGTTGCTTGAGCCTGTATGACAAAGTGAGATTGTGTGATTTTATGACAGGATGATATTGGACATTGCTGTAATGATCTGTTGTCAAGTATCGTAGAGATAAACGGAAAACTTCGAGAAGAATCTGATGTTCTCGATGCTGAACCTGGCGGAGGTGGAGGAAAAAGTCGAAAGACCAAACCTTTGCCGTTATCGAAATGGGGGAAAACATTACAATGTCGCTTCTACCTACATCGAGATCCGTCCACTTATGTGAGTGCAGGTTAAGGTTTATCATCTGCACACTGAATTTTATTTTTCCAGGCACGTCGTGACTATTTTGTGAGTGCGAGTTGTAGGTGATTTGTTCTGGTTGAAGCAACATGTGTGATCTACAAATTTTTGTAAACTATATTTGCGTGATATTTTCAGACAGGCAAGATGAAAGTACTTGCAGATGGTTGGACAATACACGTGAAGGGCTCAATGTTCACTTGTGCTTATCTGCCTTTAAAAGCTTCGGTGGCTGAGGCGACCTGGGTAAGGCAAGTGCCTTGGCTGTTCGCGCCTCTGCTATAAGAGTATAAAAACTGTTTTGTTTTCAGGAACTCCGGAAAGATTTAGTTCTAAACCTGTATCACCGCGTCAACTTGCTGGTTGAGGACTTGCAAGATGCAAATGAACCACTGTCATCCGCGAGAGGTATACTGCAAATTCCTGCACGATTTGGTTGCAGAAGGTTTAACTGATGTAATCACTTCAAGTTTTCTAAGCTGATTAATTTTTTTGTCTTGCAGATTTGCTACTACCTAAAAGAGTAGGTTTCAAGCCTGATGCAGATGATTTTACATTCTTTGAATGTGTTTTCGCTAACGAACCTGTCGAAGACTGCATATCTAGAATAAAAGTAAGCGATTTCTTCGTTTCTTATCGCGCTTTAGTGACAAACGTCTACATATCGTTCCTTGGCTAAAGTTACCGTAGGAAGGCGAAGACGACAACCTGTTTTATTGTGAGTGATCCATTTTCTTTCGCGCCATGTCATTCATTCTTTATTGACGAGTTGTACCACGATCAGCTCTTCTTCATTGATTAAACTTGAAAGCCGCAGTTGCTTGTACGACATGAACCGAGCAGTGAAAGTACGTCATTTATTCCTTAAAGCATTAAATAACGTCAATGGATCCTGATGGGGGCAAGGCTGATATTACCATGGCAAGAAAGCCGGTGTCAACCAAAAAAGACTAAACATTCTCCGACAAAATGACAGTTAACGGTGTTGCGTGTACAATATGAACTGAGCGACGTCGCAAGGTCCAACCCCTATGGAATAGAGCAGTGTGGTCCAACTACAGGCCCGGCGGCCGCATGTGGCCCGCAGACAGAATTGTTAGGGCCCGCGAGCTTTGCAGTATTGATTGTTCGAACAAGCGTAAAAACTTTTATAACGTTAGACTAGATTGTAGAGAGCGTACGGAAATTAGTCAGCAAAGATAGGTTTCCCAAACTGAAAGATTCCTACTAGGTACAATAGTGTCAGAGAAGCCTCGACCACACGCATCCCACTGATAGAGGTTTGCAATAAACTGCTATTCGTTATTGTGTAATAATTTCATTGACGCACTGACTTTTTTCCTTTTCAGTTGTAAATTTTGTGAATCTGTGTTTTTCATCATTTTGTTGGAAGTGGCCCGCGAGTTGTTACGTTTTTGTAAAATGGCCCATAGGTCAAAAGTAGTTGCACCACGCTGGCATAGAGGAATAAGCAGCTATAACTACTGGGTTCCCAGTGGTTCTTTGGAATGATGGTGAAATGCTCTAGCGCAGTGGTTCTCTCAACCATTTTGTCCCATGGACCATCTTTTTGAAAAAATTGTCCGATGGACCACTTTGCTGTGCTGGCACCTCACCTCATAAACAACAAGTCAAACATGACAACCTAAAAATGGTCTTACATGATTTATTGTACGGTAAAGGTTACAATTTTCAGGAGCCTTTTATCAAGGATTAATGGAACCCTCTGTGAACCACTTGAAATTGCAGATGGACCACGTTGAGAATCACTGATCTAGCGTTTAGCCGTTGTGCCTCACCATTGCAGCAGCGTATCAAACAACAAAAGTCACGCGTTAAGTCGCGTCACAACCTTATATGGTATGAAAAATGGACCAAGCCCCGAAAAATTTCCTAGCAAAATTTTGTTATCTACTGTATCATTAAGCATAATCTAGCAAAGGAAAAGTAGCTGCTCATACTACGAAGTGATTTGTATCAGAAAATAACGACGTAGTAGACAATGAAACATTTTTTTGCAATGAAACATTTTTTGCACATGAAGCTGAAAAAGTTCTGCAACTCTTTCAATTTTAATATGGCTTCTTCTGAAAGAACTCGCGACGTTCTAAATGATTATTCAACGCAAAAGTTCGTACTATTAGAAAAAAACACCAACCTTACAGTAAAAGTTAGGTTTCTAAGATTGGCTATTTGTTCTTTGCGCTAGCTACAGCATATTGAACAAGGTTGCAAATTTTCTTTTGAAATTACAGGATACGTTGGACGTAGAAGTAAGTCCCAGTGAATTGCTGAACGACCTGGAAGAGTTTCCAGAGGTAGTAACAATTCGTAAGACACCTTCTGTATGTGAGGTTAAAAACAGTCAACCTCAAGTTGAAGAAAAGATCGCAGATCAGAAGAAAATTCGGCTGCCAAGTATCTTTGGTAATTTCATCTCTGTTGCTGTTTTTATCAAAATAATTTCGTTGCGTGAAGCTTACTTGGTCGTGTGTCTTCAGTAGTCATTTTGAATGCTTGTGTACATTTTCTGTTGGACTGCATTTTAGGAGGTCAGCTGTTTGGTCTTTGCACCTTTATTTTCTAACCTACTAACCTATACTACGCTATCAATGCCCATGTGACTGTGAACCCGTCTTAATGCTCTTAAAAATGTCACACTTAATTTTACGAGTCCTTTATAGATGCGATTGCTTCATCTGGTATTCACGGTTCCTATGCAGTCTTGAAAAGTATGGAAATTTTTTTGGTTGTTTTCCAGTCTGGAAAAGTCCGGAAAAATAATTTTCTTTGGGTTGTTAATATGGAAAAAAAAAATAATTTTCCAGACTTGATCTTTTGACATGCATTTCCATAATATTTTATTCAAGATTGATAAAATTTTACTTATATCGTGTTAAATATTACGGTGCCTGTATATAACCTGAGTTGGTCATACGCAAATGTTAGGTCCGGGAAAAGTCCGGAAAATGTCTGGAAAAGGTCTTGAAAAAGTATGGAAATTTATTTCCAAAATTGCGTAGGAACCCTGGGTATTACATAATTTGGCGTCACTTAGTGCTTTATTTCAAACCTATTAATTAGTCTATGTAACTACTAAGTTACATGCCTTGCGGGGCATGGACAAGATTATGAAATGGAGCGAACCAGCTCAGTCGATTGTTTTAATTTTCTCGGCGCATTTGATTGCCCAGAGTGTGTGTTTGGCTGTCGCGAAAAAGTGCGTGCGTGTGGGAGTCAGTTAGCGATAAGTTCTTGCTGCTCCAAAGAAACAAACCAGTGTCCATGCATGCTTTCAATTTGCTTCAAAGTTCAAACCATACTATATATTTTGCTCATGTTTTGAGTTGTTTATGTTAGTGGGCCCGGCTTCAACAAACAATGGGGTTACCATCTCTTAGATGCCTATTTGGTAATGCTTCTTTGTACAGTAGTTCTATACGTTCTAGCTCAGTCATTTTTGTTTGGTCATATAAAGTCATATTTTCTGAAAAATAAAGTCATATGATCAACTTTATTAGGTCATAAAAAATGGCCCTAGCGATTAACCTACGAAAATCAGTGCTTTACGACATAAGAAAAGTTTAGTCTGTGCTGTAACATGAAAAATATAGTCAATTTGCATCCCATAGCTTTCTCTCTGGAAAAATAGCGTTCTAGGAACGGAATGCTGCAGCGAAAGAAGAGCCTTTGGTGTTATGAACTGAGTGCAAACGGAATATCTGGTCAGGTCTTGAAATTGCATTGCGTCTATTTGTCGCAATGTTAATGTAAGAGCAATTAATTTTTCCAGGCAAAAGTTACTTTTCCGTGCCTTGCTTTTTTCCACTGCCTTAATTGCTTGCATTTGCTGCCCCTTAAAACTACCACCATAGTTTCCACTTTTTGGCAGTCACGAGCAACAGCAGGAAAAGTTACGATAATTTCGTTTGTTTTTTACTATAACTATTATTTTAAATTTGGGCTAGTTTGACGAGATAAACAGGTTTCGAATCGATAAAAAATGAAAAATTGCCACCACAGCTAATCCTTTCACCCATTTTTTCGCAGGTGCAGCTGCCGCCGCCTGTGCTGCGCTGCTAGCGGCCGCGATTTCTTATTTTTCGCTTGCCGACTGAATCGCGTTCATTCCTTAAAGTTAGTGCGATACGCGTGTGGGATCATTGCAATGAACAGTGTTGATGTGGAGTTGACGTCTGGTAAAAGGGTTTCATCGTGAAGACGGTCAAGGACAGTATGATGCGTAGCATGGACGGTGCTTGTTGAACGATGTGCTCCATGTTTTTGCTGCTTTGAACTAATGGTGAAGTTTCAGACTTAGAGCATGGTTCTAAGTCATTGTCTGGATGGATATGAGATATGGTGAAAAATAAAATGTGAAAAAACATTTATCTCAAGGTTTCTCTTTTTAAGAATTAAAACGTTAATGACTTCGGCGCAAGCAAAGGATTTAGTGGATTGATGAACAGGCGAGAAGACTTTTTGAAAGAGACCTTATAGTCACCGTGATGCGGTCGTTCTTTGATAAGTTGTTTATTCGTTCCGTGTTAATGAATGGATCGGTGCAAGAATACATAAGATCTACTAAAGTTGTGAACCTATGCAAGAAGTAGAACTTGTGTCTGCGTTTCTGTTTGCATTTTTCAGCTGCTCTTTAGATCAGCGCTCTTCAACCGATGTGCACGGTGCACCCTAGGGTGCACCAAAATATACGTGGGGTGCACCACTAAGAAAGGGTTCACAAAGGTGCATAAACAAACTTGTCACACTAAACAGAATTTTTACAAAAACGTTCTGTTAGCAGAAATGAACCATTAACCAACCAACGACTGTCAGGATTTAACCGACACTTTGCACAATCTAAAGTGTGGTGCGTAAGCTTTACACTATATCACGCTAATTGCAATTACAGGTAGATGATTATTATTTGTGATTCATAAGCAACAGACAATGAGCCATTACAACTGAATTCTGTGGCTGAGTTACTGAATTAGGGGACTTGCTTATTTAGACCCGGGTACTTACAAGCATGGGCGCAATGAAGTTGGGGTCAAGGGGGAATTGTCAGTAAATAGGGTGCATGAGTTTAAGTATTTAAGGAAATAGAGTGCATGAGTTCGTCAAAATATCATTAAGGGTGCACCGTAACAAAAAAGGTTGAAGAGCAGTGCTTTAGATTGTTTCTGCAAAGACAACCTGTAATCTATTTGTTCGTGTTACTTGGTCGGGATCTTAACGTACTTCTGAATCTGCACGTTTTTTAAAAGAACTTTGTATTTTGGTCGTTCTGATTGGAAACCAAATGTTGTTTCGCAATCGCTTTTTCGTTTTCAACATTTTGTAAGTACAGCAAGCTCCCGCTAGTACGCAACTTGAATCTTACAGATGTTATGTGTGCACTTCGCAGTTCGGCCGGTGCTTTAAGAAATCATGTATGCCTACAATACTTTGCGTTGTGAAGTCTTATGACGAGATAATGCCAAGCGTTAGAGTATGTGTGACACTGATGATGAGACTGGCCATAACAAAGCTTGCGAACCAGTAATTTTTGCCAATTCTACAAAGGAGAATTATACCCAAACGTGTTTCAGAACATTCCAAACCGAACAGCAAAATAAAAGCCTTTTCGTTCCAAAAAACACCTAAAAAACAAACCATAATAAGTATTTTTCATGCTTTGGGGTTTGATTTACACAACCCCAGCTGTAATTTTAATTCCGGATGTTCCACGTACCTCACGTATTTCTTAATCTTTGGTGAACGCTTGCAGGACTTTCGTAAATGCTGTATTCGGTACTTATAGCATAACACTGCAAACAGGTTAGTTTGGCAACCAACCTGTGGCTTGATCGAACTTAGTGGAGTGAAGCGTGGCGGCAGTTCCAGCGTGTCTTTTTTTTAAATGGATTTGTAGCGGCTTCTGCAGAAAATTAGAGTTCAGGATTTTGTGGATATCATACCAACGGGTATCTGCGAAATATACCAAAATGTTCTTGCCAAGAGTCTTCAAAAAGTATCAACTCCAGATTTTTGATATTCATGCATGCTAGCGGGTACCCCAGAACAATGTAATTTTTTGAGGCTTGGAACAATATACCAAAAAGGCTCAAGATAGAATCAGTTGCTATGTATGGATATGCAACATAAGTAGATTCTTGTTGTGATCTGAAAAGTATCTTAAAATGCTTTCAGCGGAAATTAAGAGAGATGGCATTGGACACTAGTCACAAAAAACACAAAATATACATCTGATGAGCTTTCTTGACTTGTTGAAACGGTATACTATAATAAAATATTGACATTTAATCTTTTCTGTTTACCAGCTGATGTATTTTGCAGTTCAAAACTATTGAATTGCACATAAATTTCAATCCAGAATTTTGTCGCACATTTTTTGCATACTGGTACGGGATGCGAACTTAAAAGGCAGTTGATTGTAAACTTAAAAATTTAGGCTTAGAAGTTCGTGTGGTTTGTTGATGAAGGTTCGAGAGCCTTAATGTGGCAGTTACTCAACACTCGCCATTTCCATTCAGCAAAGTTTTGTGTTTGAGGAAATAATTTGTGTTTGTTCTTGCAGAGCGTCATTCACTATTTGTTCAACGCATTGCGGGATATTGTACTAGTTTTTGTGTTTCTTCGAGCTCACGAAATTTTATCACATATCTGCAATACGTTTATGCGAATGAACCCTGCGTGCCTGCAGATGAGACCGAAAAAGCTCGTAATTGCCTCTCTTATGGCAGGTCTTGGTTTACAGTGAGTAAGGTTTTGTAAGAGCATGGCATCTGACGTTTCATCGTTCAAAGACACTGTGACAAGCTGCCTCAATGATTTACGCGCGGATGAATTGGTGACGCTTTTATCTGATCCTGAAAACGAGAAAACGGTAGGTCTTTCCAAGCTGTGTTTATGTTGCATGCAACGTAGTGATAACAACTTCTAGTGTTCAGCTCAATTTCGTTAAGCTAGATGCGCACGGCTGCGTCCTGTGCGTTTTTTTGGCGCACGCATGGGTCTGATTTTGTGATGTCGCGTCTTTTTAGGATGCGTCTGGTATGGTCTGCGTTCGAGTAGAACCTGTTTCTATATTGACGCGTCAGACTCACTGCTCCGGGTTCAGGAAAGAGCGGTACTTATAGACAATAGACAAACGCACCGCACCAGACGCATGCCGTGCGCATACAGCTTCACGCTCGCTTTTGTACTCCTTTCGGAGTGTCACGAATGGTTTGCGGCGCCCATCTCCGCTTGCTTACGCCATGCGCTTTCGCAGTAAATGCCGCACTGGTGGCGAGTCATTTGCAGCACCGCGCGTGAACCGTTCCCTGCATCCTCCCATTAACGCCGAGTCAGACCGCAAGTACCGTTTTCCAAGTCCGGTATAACATATAACATGACCGGGAATCGAACCCCGATTTCCAGCTTTGCTGGCGCGTGCTCAACCAACTGTATCACTTAACCGGTAAACTCTGTGTTCAGAATGGAAAAAAATACATTGGACTCATTGTGTTGTCACTGAACGTTGTCAAGTTGAAAATAATTAAGAGATTGTACTATTGGTGGCGCACGATGTGCTACCTTACCTTACCAAACGATTTGCAGTACTGCGACAACTGTGTATGACACACTAGTGGTCTGTAGTTCACGTGCTGAAGTATTCTGCATACTGCAGTAGAGTTGCCCTTCAAACAATTCTACCTCAAGCATCAGTTTCTCGTCTTTGCTTCAACATTTTCCCCACTGATTTAACTGGTATCAAATATTTCCACTAAAAAATTTCGTACTACTTCAATTAGGTTGTTCAACAAACCACGTTTTATTGCAGGTATCGCAAATCGGTTGCCGTTTGTTGTCGCTGGTATTTGATCATCTCAAGGAAAATCCTATAGAAGACAACTCACTTCATGTATACGGCGAAGCACTGCAACATATAGTGGAAAAGTCTGCTCCCAAGGATCTTTACCTTGCTCTACTGGAACTGTTTGACCCAATGGTTGAGTTAAACCTTATAATGATACTATTTCCTGCATTAAATCATGGTGAGTGAATAGATTCAGTTTTCGTGCATTACAATAGCGTAGAAACTGTCTGTAGCACTGACTTTGTTTATCATCAAATAAATCCGCCCACGTTTAAAGTGACAAAAGATGAAGTTTTTTTATTGTAATTTTGACATAGGACCGAGCTAGGTTTTGTTTTAACTGACCTCGATACTTAGGCTTGTGCAAACAATAAAATGTACAGTGTGTAGGCGTATTCTCGAAATGGACAAGAAGAGCCATTGCTTCAACTTGGGCCTGTGCTTCTCATCACTGGTTTATTACGGTGAAGGGCTGAATATCCCATCATACGAAAATTACCAGCCAACCGAAAACTGCGCGTTATCCTTCGATGAGATGAAAATTGTCAGGTAATACTTTGAATTTAAAAGTGGTGGTTCCCCAATAAAAGGTTCGTGGAAAATTTCTGGGGAGATCGAACCCCTTTGTGCAATGGCACAAACGAAAGCAGCGGATCGTCATTCAAGCGACACAAACGATTCAAAGTGTTGCCAGTTTATTTCGTTTATATATAAGATTTCAACAAGTTCCTTTGGAAACCATCTGTGCTACGGCATTGTTGAGCTTGCGACGTAGTATGATGTATTTTCCCTAAAAATTGAAAAATGGCGGGTACCGTTTCGCATGCTTGATTGTTTATTAATGATTCGAAACAGCAATATGTTTGAAACCACTGATTTGAAGGGCAAGTTAACATTACCAATATTGCCTTGTTATCGCAAAGAGGAGTTGGTGGCTGCTGATGCTCAATAGTATTCTGGCCTGTGACGCTTTGAACGGATGAGGTATTCTCCAGTGTTACAACATAAAGCGCATAGATTCGTCTTACGTGAGGGTGTTCTTGTTCAGGTATTTAAGTGAATGCTTGAAAGTTGGTGAGCTGATCATGGAGGATCTTGGTTCCCAACTTGAGGAAACATTAATTCACGAAGCTCATTTTAAAGCAGCAAAAGATGAAGTCATGATCGTATGTTTGTCTTTTGGCAGATGCATTTTTGACTCGCCACAAGATCATGTGTAGGTGATTGTTTTTGTAGTTTTGCTGTGGACTTCTGGAAAGAATCAGCTTGCTGAATTTACATCTGCACAGCGAAGAGAATGACGAAAATAAGAAAGCATCCAACCACAGCGGCACAGGTAGTTATTTAAATATAATCTTGAAACAATGTGACTGCGATCGTTATTCGCCACCATTGCATTACTTTGGAGAAGCACGTTATGAAAACTTCAATCCCCCACAAGATTGCTGATATTTGCATGCAATCCTGAAATCCTGATGTATTGCTTTATGTGTTACTTGCATGTAAATGCCAGATAATTCATCAAAAATCGTGGTTCTAAATCAGTGGTTCTTAACCGGGTGGGCGTAAACGTTTCTAGGGGGCGCGAGCCGTTAAGCGCTGTACGAGAATGAAGATTTGATCAATAAATTCAAACAACACGTTTGCTTTTGCAACTTATTGATAACCAGGGGGCTTGAAACAAAGGACAAGTACTTACGGGAGGCGCGGTAAAGAAAAGGTTGAGAACCACGGTTCTAAATGGTTGTGCAAAATTGACCAAGGGTACAAAATGTTTGTTAGCATTTTAGCTCCTTGTGGGCAGCCGCAAGATGTCAAACCACGCTGCAATTGCAGATACAACCGAAGATTTACTCGGACTGGTGAAGCGCATTGTTACTTTCACCCTTTCCCTTCACTCATCGTGGGTCTTGTTGCAAGACTTGACATGGAAGAGATTTGTCGATACTGGCAGAGACATGTCTCCGGACGAGTGCGCCAAAGTTGACGCTGCTAGAGCTTGCTTGCTTTACCTGACACTGGTAGAGGGGTGTGGGTACTTCCCTCAGGTAAATCGCGGTTTCGTGCGCACGAGTTGTTGTAATGTGTGACTTGCTGGCTTTGCGCTTCTACATTTTGACCAGCAAAACCTTTTTTAGACTGTGGACCCGTACTACGCTTTTTACCATTGTTTCCCGTCTGTGCTGAGTTTAATACAGTCGGACAATCCAACTACAGTACATAAAGGTAAGGACATCTTGGTCTTATTGGCAAATAGGCGTCGAGTTGTAACGTTTGTATCGAAACGGCAATGAAGCTGTTGTTGCTGAGTGCAACTGCGTAACATACTCAACCAGCTTGTATGAGGTACATGCTCCTTATTCAGCTGCCGTTTCAAATACGATACGACTGTCATTTGTTTACCGATGACCTGTCTCCGATGTCTCAACTCTTCAGTTCATGATGGTTTGGAGCAGTGGTTCATAACCTTTTTTACATATCTTACCCTTTTATGAAACAAGACTGCCAGATTTAGCCCCAATACACTCAATGGTGCTCATTTATTGAAAATACAAAATTAAAAAACTTAACAGTTTAGAATGATTTCTAACAATTCACATAGGCTGCAATTTATGGTTCGGTAAATTTACCCCAGATTAAGAACCACTGGTTTAAAACGTGGTGAACTATAAAGATAATGCACGCTGGTTTATTCCTGACTGTGTGTTGAGAAATTGTTCCTCTTAAACATTTTGTAGGCAGTTGACTCTTTGAGCAATCGTAGGGTTTTTATGAAAATGTTATCCCACGTTTTTTTAAAACTTTGTCTCCTGCGAGCTGCTTTTGAATGCTTCGAAATGACGTTTTTTGCTGCTTTGTCAAAACTCGTGTGGGGTGTGGCCGCTAGATGAATAAGTGTATGATGATTTCACGAATCGGATTCCTTCAACGAAGTGTTGGTTTGTTGCTCACTGCCAACTACGTCGGCGGACAATCACTTTTTTCTGTTGCAGGCCTTGAGCTTTGTCGCTTCGTGTCAAATCGCCTGAATCCTTTGTCTTTGCGCTGCGGTGAAATATCCGAAATATTGAAAAGCAGCCGAGTGCGCAATCCTGCGTTTTCACTGCTGCGAGCTGCCGTGAATGTTGCCACCCAATGTGCCACGAAAATATTGCGTCAAAGAGCTGCCCAGTTCTTAACTCGGTGAGTTTAGTTACTCGGTAAGCTGTCTGTTGTGACTGGCCTGCTGTACCTTTCATTTCTGATGTCAGATTCATCAACAAGTTTGTTTGGATTGATCGTCATATTCTGCTGTACCGTCTTCTCACCACAGTTGAACATTGCGGAGTCGTTGGTTACTTGATTGTTTACATCAAGGACAAGCTGTCTGAGATATTGCAGGTTCGTAATGTGAAGTCTGTGGTGCTTTGGCATTTGCTGAGTGTGTACGCTGCTGGATGTATTTGAAACGTGATTCGTCGCACTAATCTTTTCCTAAGGAGCCTTCGCCGCCGATGAGCGAAGCGTTCGTGAGGAGAGCAAATATCGACAAGCTTTTCGATATCTGCTTGGATCTTCCGAACGGGTCAGAAACCGACTTAATATCGGAATATGACAAGATAATGGCAAGCTTGAACTTACTACGGTTCTTACTTATAAGGGACAAACAAAACAAAGTTAGTTCTCATTTTTGTTATCCTTTGGTTGCGCCATTCGGTAGAAATGGGCACGAGCCGTGAATGTGAAGTCGAGCCCGTTTCGTTTACAATAAGCTGTTGGGCAAACCGAATCCCTGACCATTGCATGTCAAGTCACCACGTGCTGCTTAAGTTATTTTGAATCCACTTTCAAATAGTTTTCCATTATTTCGTATACAGTACAGATACAAAGAAATGAACATGCCGCCATAGAAAAGTGTGATCGTTTTATTGATTCAAGTCAAAAAATTGGTGCGGGGAAAATTTGTCGAGTTAAGTGAATAATCACCCCCGAAATACCTCGTTTTAAACTTCCATGTGAGTTGATTTGTCACATTCCTGATCTAGGGCGATTATCTCTTGCAGACAGGGATATATGATCGACTGGCAAGTGTTGAAGAAAATTACCTCAATGCGCTTCGCACTGGCATCAACCTTTCTAGAATGCATTTCAGAGATGAACTGAAAAAGCAATCGTCACCCAAACCAGGTATTTCTTGTTTGCGCGCTAGTTGCGCCAGTTTTGTCACGCTGATCTAATTTTCACTACAAACGCAGACACTCACAGCGCATCGACCGACTTCACGATCAATGGAGTGAGCATGCCGTCGATTCCACGCAAAAGTCGAATCAAGGTTTGCACAATGTACACGTTTTGCATTTTTTACTGAATACTGTGCAGACGATTTGATCACATTTGAAGGTTTTCTTTGGTCGCGATACATTGTCCCTGAGTATTTTCGAAAAAAAATTGTTCCATTCTTGAGTCGACCGTAGATTTAAAGTTCCAGGCCCACCGCAAATAACGAAAATGTCAATATTCTTGCGACAATACTTTTGCGGGCGTATCCTGGGAGCGGGTCGCACCTGGACACAGCAATTGTTTCTAAGGTCATGGGAAAGTTGGTCTCTGAGCAGTTTTTGTCTTCTCGCATATATCGTGTTAATTGCATTACAGATGCTCGAGTCGGCCATTCACAGCTTTGACATGATGCAGACTGTTTGCATCCGAGTTCAAGAGCTTGTTGATGACGTGAAATCTCGGAGGCAATGAGGTAGCGCAGTTCGTTCGCTCACTTGACGGCACTCAGCCTCAGTAAAAAGGGCGCGTAGTGTCAGTTGAAGTTACAGCTTAGCGTGACCAATGTGTGGTAATAAAAAGTTACAAACAATTGATTCTTAAACAGGTGTTATTGAAAGTCTACAAAAATTGTGAATATGAATAAAGACTAAATAAGAGCGACTTTTTCACCACTAATTATTCGGTATTCGTGCTTCAAAACTTCATATACTAGTTTTTATGTGTCGGAAAATCGACGCACTGTATCTTTACTGAAGTCCTATTTAAGAAATTGAAATTTGTATTTATTCAGGTGTGCATTGCCAATTGAAGACCGGCTTTGTGAAGCAATTCAAGACCAGCTTTGAGCGACTATGACGAAATTATCACCTTCTTGAAATTTTTTTTTTATTTTTTTTTATTCGTACGTTCTTGTTATAAAAAGCGAATGCCTCAACGATGAAGAGGTCATGAGAGTTCGTGGTGCACCCAGCGTTGAAGTTAGACATAACTGGGGCAACAGAAACGATGCTTTCGCACATACTTAATACAAGCTACATCCATTCCTGCAGTTAAGCACCAACAGTCCAATATCAATTCAAGATAAGATAGATGTGACGAGTGTTTGGTTAACCCACCCGCGGCCAAGGTGCAACCATGGGGGCTTTAGGGTCTAAAGACCCTCCCTTAGCAACTCATCCAATGAGAAATAGGGATGTTTATTTTAGCGTAGCATTGGTAACTTACTTGTGATCCAATCAAGCACTCACGAACTTTCGAGGTTTGCGAAGTGACAGCAGCTTTCTTCATTCATGCCTAGTGAAGTAGTCCCCGCTTATTAAGCTCATCTCGGGACCGGACGATTTTGGGCTTATCAGCCGGAAGACAAATTCTTGCCACTCTCATGCACATAAATGAGTATGGCCGACTGTACTATCGCTTGAAAATTACTAAATCTTTTACTGTACACCAGTGTTTTTCAACCGGGGTTCTGCGGAACCCAAAGGTTCCGCGAGTGGCTTCCAGGGTCCGCTGAAACATATCTACCCATTTGATTTGTACAGAAAGTAGGATAGACACTGGGATCATCCCATAGGGTTCCATCAGCAACGCTAACATTTGCGGAAGTTTCCGCTGCAGCAAAAAGGTTGAATAACACTGCATGTGCACACATCGCGCATTTTGTAAAATGTGAGGAGAGCAGCTTGCTGTGAAACCAGTAGATTACGAAACTTAAAGAGAAAAATGTGAGAGAACATGGCATAATATATCCCCGCTGTCTGAAAAAGTGTGGGGATGCGCCAGGACCGTCGCCAGCGGGGGGGGTAGTGGTGCCCGGCCCCCCTGGTTGCTCCATACATTCAATACAGTATTTTAAAAATGTGGCCCCCCTGCTGCTAAATCCTGGCGACGGGCCTGGGTCGCGCCCCCCACGTAATTGCGCCCATGTGTACAGAAAAGTTACAGGTAACGAGCGACTTTCTGTGTTCATTACTGTAAAACAATATTCATTTCCGTGAAAACATCAAGAGTAAGTTTAAGTTGCCTTGTTGGTGGTGTAGAAATGTCGAACATGGCCGTTCAGTTATTGTAATTCACGCATTTTGTTTTTCAAATTCACGTTGAGTTGTCCGTTAATTTCTTTAATTCACGTTGAGTTGTTCGGCGGCAGCACGTTGACTGCATTTCGGCAGTGCTAGATAATTTTATAAAATCTCAAGTTTCTTAGACAAGGCTACGTCGCTTCGCCATTTTGAAATTAAGTTTTACAGTACAGAGCACCAGTTGTCTCGCCTACCGATTATGGCAGAAATAAACAGTTGGAATAAGTGTGAAACCGTCGAAAGAGACAAGAAGTGTGAGTTGCGACACTTTTTCACGCAATTTAAAGCAAGTGTGTTCGAAAATTGGGCTTCTAAAGCGGGTTTTTATTACAGAAATAAACGGAGTAATTCCGGACCGGAAAATTTTGAGATTACCAAGTGGGTGGGCTTAACAGGACTACTGTACCAGCATCTGATAATCAGTTGTTCACTGCACTTCAGTCCGCAAAGATTTGAAATTCTAAATGTTGGCAGGCATGAAACAGATCAGGGTGAGAAGCCTCGAAAAGGTTTTACTGATCACTACCAGAAGAGTACTGGACTATAACTGGCATCGGCGAATTCCTTGGGTACATATCGGAGTTATGACTTTGGGACTTTATCGGGCACTGTCTGCGCGAAGTTGACCGAAGACCGAAAAGCTTTATTGCTTAATAGCTCTGGACTCTCCCATAGTACGATTTTCTGGTACTGCACATCGGCTTCCAGAAGTGACGCTTGCAAATGCGGTGGGTTGATGAGTTATTTGTGAAGCCTGTACCACAAGATGGACACCAGTGGGATGGTTGAAGGAATAGGTGTAGGAGCCAGACAAATTTTGGGGGGTGCGAAATATTTTTGTGCGGGTTTTGCCTAAAAATTTTCCCCCACAAAGATCATGAAGACCTTTTTGTGATGTGACCTCCAAAAAACGAGATCTACACGTGTTTTTCTGCAAACTTTTGGGCATATTTTTCAAGGATTTTGCCCGGATTTTTGACAAATCAAAACTTTTGGGGGTACCATTTCACCCAGCATCCTACCACTGGTAAAGGAGCTGTTTACTTTAGGCACGAGTCTTACGTTGTTTCCGTTTTTTGATTGGAGGCACGAGCCGCGTTGTTCCCGCTATTGTTCTTCATTTCTTGGCTGAATCAGTCTCTGTGGATATTATACTGCGCAATGTGGGGAGCTCCTCTGCTAAAGCTTCCCAAGATGTGAAGTTCATAGAAAAGTACTTCAATGAGGCTTTCAGCAGGAGTGGAGGAATCAGGGGCATTGGGCCGAGGCCCCACTTTTAATTTCGAATTTTGCTGAAATAAGTTTAAGCAACATAACTAGTATTGGTTCCATTGTTAAAGTAAATCGTTTCAAAAACAATTTGGCAGTATTTGTCAATATTATTTGCAATTTGGAAGAATTTCGTAAATGTTTGGAAGAATACGCCATGCACAATCTGGTGACCCTTCTCTGGCCTTCCTAAGGTGTAGTGTAGATAGGGGTTGTTGAGGGCTTATGAAACATTGCATAAAATTGCTTGAACATTCTGACAAAAGTTAATGACGTCATATTTCAATGCTTGCGACGTCACGGTTGCCAATCCAAACTATAAAAATTTTCCATGTTTTTTTGACGTGCACTTGTGTCCCCCACTCAGAAAAAGGTTCCTCCACCGCTGGCTTTCAGGGTGTTTTTGAAGCCCTTTTTCTGGCCATCTACCGAACGTTTGCCATGAACAAGTTCTCCATAAAGATGTTGCTTTGGCATGCGGTTGTTTGGCAGCTGATGTACGTGACCTGCCCATCTGATTTGTGCCTTGCCCACTGGAGTGTAAATGCTGAGTGTGTTCGCTCGGCACAGTGTCTGGTATTATGTCTTGTCATGGTATCTTGAGCAGCTTGCGCAGGCAGAAGAGGTGAAAGTCATTGAGTCGCCTTTCATGTCACCTGTACAAGGTCCAGGTATCACAGGGACGAAGAAGGGTGGTCAAGACAATACCCTTGTACACCTAGCTTTGTAGGTAACCGTGTCCCACACCTCTCCCACACGCTTGACCTCAGTCTACCTAACGCCATGCACGCTTTGGAGATTCCGTTGCTAATTTACAAGTCGCTGGTGGATGTGTTAGAAAGAATGCTGCGAAGGTGCGTAAAGTTTGGACGCCTGAAAGTCTCTGATCATTTACCATGATGCAGGGATCAGCGCAAGACTTTCCTGAGGCTGGTTGATACATTATCTCAGACTTCTTGGTACTGGTGGTTAGACAAAGTGGCCACAAGCAACAGAGAACGTATTCATTTGATGTTGAATTGTTACTTTCCAGGCAGGCATACAAGAATTCACGTATGGCTGCTTCCGTCACTTTGGTGATAGCCTTGAGGCGTTTCAGGTTCAGTAATTTTCCATCGCAGCGATATCTAAATGGGATTCGATACAGTCCCGTCGCCACGGATGGAGGGCTTTGGTGATGGTGGGCTTAGCCCCCACAAAACGTCAACCACCAAATTCAAATATGAAACACGATGAGTTTTTATCAAATTTTCAATTTCAAGCCCCCTGCACAAACGTAAAGCCCTCTTATTGAAGACTTTCTTGTGATGGTTCTGGCTGAACAGAGTAGGTGTAGGCCCGTAGACACGGGGGCATTCGGGGCTGGGCCCCCCAAATTGTTTTAGGGAGGCAGTGGCTCCCCGTAATATTTGGAGGGGGCTTAAAACCTGACTACGGGCCTAAGCAGGTCCCAGAACACAGCCTATCTGTTTGACACCATTTGTAACTGCAGATGCTTCTGAGGCTGAACCATCATCTAGGACGTTGGCCATCATACCATCGTGAAACTGTCTCACGATAGAGATGGAAATCTACGGACACCCGTACTCAGGCCCGTAACCAGCTTGGGACACCAGAGGGCGACGAGTTTTCTGAGAGTGACCCTAATTTTACATCAGCCCCCTACAGAAAGTTTTAAACCGTGTCCAATACATTTTTCCAGGAGGGGTGAAAGTTTTTCCAGGGAGGCGAAGACCACCTACGTCCCTCTTAGTTATGGACCTGCCCGTACTTTTGCAGTCCCTCCCTGTTAACAGCAGGGCTGTGGAGTCGGAGTCGGAAGGATTTTCAACCTGAGGAGTCGGAGTCGTAGAAAATTTCAACGACTCCGACTCCGGGCAGACCTTTTGCTCACCAATTGTGACTG
>JGI24159J19872_10001371_pt1 | contig 26560 bp, 17 predicted proteins | sample Ectturendosymbi4_FD_19872 | JGI IMG/M metagenome (IMG submission 19872)
ATTTGAAGTTGATACTTCTACAGCATGAAACCACCGAATGTCTTATTTTAAAAAAGGAACTTTGATCTAAAATAAACGAGTGGAACCCCATCTTTCGTCTATGCCATGCTGCTCCAGCAACTAGTTATTCACCAATGTGTAGGCTTAAGCCTTGGGCCTCCAACAAACTGTGGTACGCATAGAGTCAGTTGCCGGTACATGACCATTTCGATAAATATTCGTCACAAATTTATTACTTAATTATTCGTGAAATTTAGTTTTATTCAATTAATCAGATTTCGTGGTGATACACCATAGTCTTCCGACGAGTTTTCATGAATCTCAACATGACGATTGGTCAAGCCGCATGCCGACTATTGTGTCGACATACTCAAGCATGTTGGCTGAGTCTTGTGTTTGCTGAATCGTACCGATTGTCAAGTGTGAATCAGGCGAAAGAACTTGTGGCTGTTCGTGGTTGAAATGCACCTGATCAGTGACGTAACAGACGAGGGGACAGGGGTGCGAACCGCCCCACTGGCAAGCTAAATGCAAAAATCGGGCCCCCACCTAGCTTGCATTATGGTATTTACTATTCCTTAGGTTTTCAGTAGGCTGTTTTTTTTGCGTTTTTCGATGTGTTTTCTGGCGATTTCGGATTGTAGTATAGCCGTCCACATCCGGATTCACTATTATTTCTCAACTTTTTCCTGAGTGTTGGCTAGTGGGCTTCCTTCAGCTAAGTTTCCGCCCCTGGCCCAAACCTCTAGTTACGTCACTGCACCTGATCAAAGCTGATAAGAGCTATGTGTAGGGCTAGCAGCAGCATCCCACAATAAGAACATGGTTGCTTCTTCTGAGCAATACAGAGGTTTTGTCAGCGTTTCTATAACGTAAAGCTCGATTGGTATTTTTAGATGCGATTCAAGTTATTCATAAATCAGCTTGCTATTGAGTACTTGCGCAATTTGTACTGCTCCCAGGCTAAGCAAATCAGAGATCTTGATGAACTTGAACAGCAAGAAAAAGCCACTTTGCCAACTGGCAACCGCAGAACAAAGAGACAAATAACAGGGAAACAGCAAGAAAATCACAAAAGCGCGTTTGGGTCTGATGCTTTTGATTGGTGATTTTTAGTTTATCCAACCAAGTGGACCCCTATAGTTTGATGGTTACTAATTGCTCAGGACAAACGTCTTTTTCAAGATTCAAAAGAATTAAAAATCAATCAAAAGTTCGCAATGTTCCAGGAGAGGTTGTCCACACTAAGCATTCGGTGCATTAAAAGTGACAAACTTAGGCAAACAAATTGTAATGAATTCCTAGATGATTTTGTTATGAAGAAGGCCAGGACAAAACCTTTTCAATTTTTTACTGTGCTATGTTCAGACTTACTTGATTCGATGATTGCAGCTTTATATTTCTTAATACGATTTTAATAATGACAGCATCAGGGAAGTTTAAACCAGTTTCGTCGCCAGGGGGCATTGGTGGGCTATGCCCCTCCAAACTGAAACATGAAACAACTATAAATCAGTGGAAATGATATTAAATTTTCAGATTGTAAAGTCCCACTGCGCAAATGCAAAGCCCCCTATTGAGCACTTTCTGGCGACAGTTCTGGTTTAAACTTCACATCCTTTCGTGCGACGGTTTCGTGGCGTTCGATTCTTAGCAGTCTGAAAAAGTAACAAACATGTGAATCGTGAACCTAGTAGTTGCATTTGGGTACGTTTTACTTGACGTGTTTTGCGTGTGTGTGAGGTTTTTACAGCCGTAGTGAGTCGCAAGGTGGTCCTCACACTGGGCTTTACGTCTTTATGACGCCACACATGTGTGCAGTGTGTTTGGTGTTTTTGAGCACAGAAAAGAGAAAACTTATGTGAAACATAAAAAAAACCTAGGTGATGTATTTTGTCAAATATTTAACCATGGCGTTTTTCTTGGTTTGCCTGTGGAAATTAATAATCCTGTTCCCGCCAGCCTAGTACGATTTCAACAATTCCGCATCATTGAGCGCTTTTGTGTCGAGGGCAGCAACAAGCGCATTGATCGTGGGGCACTCCAGTAATGATTTAGAATTTTTTATTGACCGTACTTTTAGAGCGTCAATATCGTCATTTTCGGCTTTGCGCAAATTAATTAACGCTTTTTCATTTTTTCCTCGTAACAGTGAGAGGCGGCCTCACATAGTCCGCCAGCCTTTAACTACAGGCTCTTAACCTGGGGTCCGTGAACCCCTGAGGCAGTGATCGGTAAACTTTCGTTATGATGGCCCAAACCACCCTTTCAGTCGTAATTAAAGGCCCATGCTTATTTTTGAAGGCCCACTTTCAAACTTAGCTTAGCTTCATAACAATGTTATGCTTTTGCCATTAATCGTACATTGACAAAAACAATGTTTTGTTAACGTCAAAAATCAGTGTTCCATAGTTGTTACAGTAACCTATGTTTTAGCCCACGCAGACGGCACAGGACTGTGCCTCTTACGTACCACGTGGCCCACAGCAGGAAGTGTTGTGCGGCCCAGTGAAACGTTCTCAGGCCCACAGTTTGCCGACTACTACCCTAAGGGATCCGTGAATATGATTTGAGGGTCCACAAATGTGATTTAAAGGTTTAATACACTTTACTCTTATATTTTGAAAGGGTTAACAGGCTTCGCAGACATTTCGATTACTACTACGATGATCAACACCTAGTTTCGACTATCTCTTGCAACGTTTCTTCTTGAGGGGTACGTGACTTTTATCGGATGCACTCGGGGCCGGTCCGTGACCCACAAATGTTCATAAAGAGTCCTAATCACAAAGAAATGCTGCCTCAAACCAATGTTTCCAGTATACGTTTTGCCAAAAACAACCGTCGTTCTATGTAAGCATCAAGAAAAAAGTTCAAAAACTTAAGTGGCTGAATACCATCTAGAGTTTTCTAAATTTTTCAACAAAGCGAGACCCGGCACAAAAGTAGGTGACCATGGCCAGTGGCCACGACCAATACTGACAATTTTAGGCTTGTGATAAGGACTGAGTCGAACTTTTTCAATTTTTTTCTATGGTCGTAATTCAATAAAATTCTGTTCAAGACATTGATTTTGACGTTATTGTTACACGTACAACAGTAAAACAATCTAGCAGAAGCTTAACTGTGTAAACTTCACCAGAGGTAAAAAAACAACCTTGATTATTCGTGCAGGAGAAACATACAGCCACTGTAACGCTTTTGCAACCTTCGCAGTTTGCGGCGCAAGTGTGGCATCTTCCGTCTGTGTGGTTGACGTATGTTAATGCAGGGCATTGCCTGAGACACTTTCCTCCGTACAGGTAATATCCATCTGTGAAGAGCAATTGTAAGAAAACAGTAGGACAAGCAATTTCTAATTAGACAGAATTCAACAACTTTTAGACAAACAGTTAAGTTCGATCGATGTAATAACTGAGAATTGTCAAAAGTTTGAATAACAGCTGATGATGCCTACTTCGTAAGCGAAATATATACTCTGTAAGATCTTAGTGTCTGATTCTTTCCTGGGAAACGATTCCTTTCGACGCAGCTCTCAAGAAAAGTTTGCGATTTATGCGATAGACTGCGTTGCCCTAGAAGACGCAAGCTCCAAATGGACATTTATCCATGTCACTGCAAACGCTAGTTTATGACGTACAAGTGGCGTAACTTGTTTATTCTAGCTACATAGACTCTTGGGTAACTATATAGACCTCCCCTTTATCTTTATCTCAATGTCGCCACTGCCGAAGTACGGTGACTGTTGTTGAAGTTTATATTAACATGGTTTGCTCTGCGAACACAGATAAATTGAAAACAAAAGCACAACCAGCAAAAACACCCAACCACGTGAACTTTCCAAACTGCTGCAAAGCTTGGAGATGAAGTTTTTCTTCAAGTAATTTTGACGAGAGGTTTTCTCTGGGCACGTTCACATAGCCTCTTGTATAGAACGGGGTTGATAAGACGCCTCAGGTTTGTTTCTTTGCCCACCGTTTTCAGTCCTTTAATTGTGTTTAAAAAGTAGCCTGCATGCACACTTTGAAACCGTTGGCTAATCTCGTTACACTTTTTGCAAAGCGTACCGATGTGCATCCACGACAACGTCGCGACTTAGATATTTTGACATTGGCAGCAAGCAATACTCTTTTCGTCAATTCTTCCAGCTATACGAATCTTTTTTCAAGAAAGAACACTTGTGTAATGTCAATGTTTCACGATCAGGATTTTGGCGTCACAGTAGATTTTGGTTAAAGATTTACGGAGTTCTTGCGGATTTTTATTGTGAAAAGTTAGATCACAGTTACAGAAACCATAATGGGTTGCTGCAAACGGTAGTTTCACCTCACCACGCTAAGATCGACAAAGTCACATCTGGACAAAAGCTGATGTCAATTTTTTTGAGTTATCATCGGACTTTTTTCTGAGATCAGTTTTCATCAAAAGTGTTCACGTTGACATAATTTGAAAAAACGTTGTTTAGGACCCTGCGAGCGCATACTTCCAAATAACTTTTGTCTAACGCCATCCAAGCGCTTGTTGATCAGGAATGTTCTCAAGCAAGTTGTCTGTAGGACTCGCAACTCCCCAAACGTGCACTTTATAAGCCAAGATCCAATAAATTAAAGTGCAGTCAGATCATACCTGAACAGGATTTGCATTGGAAGCCGGTATCGCACAAGCGACAGTTTTCATGACATGGCTTGCAAGTCCTGTCGACGTCGGACGCATACAAGTGGTCACCGCAACCATCCTTACTTACACAACTCCCGTATAACAAATAGTGATTAGCCCGGCATTTTTTGCACAGAGAACTGTTCGCAGCAGATCTGAAGAAAACGTTTTCGGCTGAGAAATTTTCAATCACGCAACATAACTGCCAATACCTAGGTATCGATTAACACCTGCACTACACTTAAATGCAAAAATTCCGGTCGTCATGACAAGGGTTTGGAGCAGTTATGGCATGTACACTAGCGTACGGAAGGGGGTGGGCGCATGTGTCACAGTTAAGCCGTTTTCTGAAGTTACTGCCTGCTTTTTCGCTAGATTAATGCATAAAAAACATAAATAAAAATAAAAAACGTGTTTGTTGTGCGTTCTTGCTGTGGGAGTTATCGGTGTCACGTGAATGGACCTGGATTGTGCTGTCGCCGTGCTATGTCAAAAGATAGCAACACATCTGGAATCAATACAAAAATGCATCTTCATATTCATTCAACGTTGATGAACTTTAAGTGCGACTTGCCTTCACCAGCTTTGCGCCATTCGTTTGTAAACCTGGTCAGTAAAATTGTTTAATTCGTACCTTTCTTCACAACATTCATCAGTTTGGCATGGAGACCTCCTGAAACGCCGAGAAATCGCATCAAGATTGTGTTGTGCAACTGAATCATCGACTTTTATTGGATCCACTACAAAAAAAGGAAAATAGCAAGAACAATAACATCAGTACTTAACACCGTAGTTAAACTCAAAAGCTTAAATTAACCACGAGAACATTTCCGCTGCTTGCATTCATGTCGCCTCCCCATAATTCTTTTCATGACAACTAACTTGGCTCTGCAACTGTACAAAAAGCTGCACAAAAGGTGATTGGCATTATCGACGGTTTTATTATTGACACAAATGTACAGAAACGACGAAACCTGCGAACGAAATCTAACAAACGCGGAAACAACAGCGTTCAAGAAGCATCCCTGGCCAGAAAACGGTGAAAACAGTTCGAAGCTTTCTCGGCGTAAAGCGAGCGAGGCAATGCAATGCAACAAAAGCTGTTGTATCCGTCGAGAAACAGTACAGCAAATTTTAGTCAACGATTTTGTGAACGTCAACACATGCATGTGAACTAATGTGATCATGCTGGCTATACACAGAGCTGTGGCGCAATCGAAGATTTCGTAACGTCTGTTCAAGGCTATCGTTGGATCACTCTTGGGCTGAGTGAATAAATAATTATGCTACGCGTTGAAGAGTTTTGCTACGAAAACGACGAAAAAACTGATGTCAGCGGGCAAACGTCAGCAAGCAGGCAATAAACGGTAAATTCCAGTCGAAGATACTAAACAGGCGATTCAAGGTACAGGCAGAAGTGGCCGCCGGCAACAGCAGGAATGGACCAGCATGCCAAAGCTAAGCCGGAGAGCGTAACGATGAGAAAAAAGCAAAACTGAAGGAGCTGAAGATCGACAATGTGGTTGGAATCTTTCGCGAAAACAAGAAAAGAGCGTTATTCACGTATTGATGGATGGCAACAAGCATTCATTTTAGTAGGGCTAGAAAAGATCAACGTCTTGTTTGTAAAGGGCATCAAAAACTTTTCGCCAATGTTTTTCTAAAGAATCATAACAGATTAAAATCCTAACGCCTTGCATGAGACAAGCAGAAATTAGTTTTTTACGTTGATATAAATCCCATCTATCGACGCGAATGCGTATAGCAAGAAAGCGTATTGTAGCACGACAGAACTGACTTCGACAAAACCGCGGCAGGCCACACAGCGACGAAGCACTCGCAGCTATATCCTTGGACGTTTTCATTGGAAACATAACTGGCTGAAGAATGCCTTTCCGCTCGCTTATTTCTTTACTCGGTGTCACATAAAACGCGACCCTGTTTTCCATCAAAAAATGGAATATTATCAGCCTTTTCCCACGGTTGTTGCGGTCGCAGAGACAGTCATCCAAACGAAAAACCAGCTGTAAAACTTCCCCGCAAACTGAAGGTCTGCTTCAAATGTACAACCAACCTCCGCTGCACGTTCCGCAGCATTGCCAGCTCCACCTCCCGCGGTCGCACAAGCCGGCCTGCTTAATCAGTTTACAGCTTAACGCGCTCCGGCTTGATCCACCCGCTGCGAATGAAACATGGACGCGGTGTAAGAACACGTGAAAGTTACTGTGAAGTAAACGCACACGACCACAAACGTTTCGCTGTGCTTCCGACTTTACGGCCGACACGAAAACTTAGGAGTTTAATGCACCCCATTCCAAAACCTGATTACGAGTTTAATGCACCCCATACATTTACAACCAACCTAGCATTGACTAATTTGACGTCGTCGTTCCAAATTTTAAATTAAAGCACTGTTTGTGCAATTCCATTTTTGTGAATACATTCGTAGGGGAGCAAAAGCGCGTTGGTGATCAAAATTTGTACAATTTTCGAATTTATCATACGTGTGAAAAACGTATGAACCTTAATGAATTTCGGTATCAATCCTATAGGATCTTCCGCAAAGTAATGAAATACATTTGTTGTGTTTTTGGGGCAAATCAAATATTGTAGGAAATTGCCCAATTTTTTGTAAAAAGACTTAACCGTATATGCCAAACATTTTGCACTTCGGCAAGACAAATGTAATGCCAGCTGCTTTCCGCCTTCTACACAACCAATCGTCAGTTCTGTGTGGTAGCTTCGTGTGACCAAATAATCCACAAACTGGAAACAGGAAGAAGTCGGTAAGCTAGAAACAAATTATTCTTAAACATGACACCGACTTTCTGTGTGTGTTGTGTATCTTACGCTAAAACGCCATTGTCGTCTGTGAAGTGTACAAAGATCGTTTGTTAGCTACTTGACAACACCAAAAACGCATTTGTAAATAGCGCGGAATTGAAGAAGATTACTGATAAATTCGATTGTTCGAAGGACGTGTTGTAAAAAGTGGGGGGTAGCTAACTTCACGGCAGGCACCAGACGCACTCTTGAATAAAGAGCAAACAAAGAGTTGGAAAACCATGCAAGAGAAGCCGATGCCAGCAAACTTTGCAGAGATGCACAAGTTGAGGTTTAAAAACAAACGCATGCAGCAACGTGATGAAAGGCACAACGGTTTTGATGAACAAACACACACATGCACAATAAACGCGGGGCACCTTGTCACTAATGGCAAAAAATCAAACTCGAGGCAGTTTTTAATGTTTAAAAAGTTGGCGAAAATGAAAGTAAACTTGGCACGCAAGCAGATTTTTTGAAGAGCTAATTCACCGTAGGTTAAGTTTACAGTAGCTATTCAGAAGACCTTGTCTATTTTCGTTCGGGAAAACTAAAAACTGAGAGAACTCGACATTTTTTGAAGCAGGTCCAGCCAAACCACTTGACGAAGTCACAACGAAACCAGAAAGTTTGTCAAAAAAGAGAATTCACGATCACAGAAATTTCCGTGCGATTAATCAATCACTGGTTGTCGGACTGGCTTCGGTAGCATTGGTGGAAGTGGCCAGGTCAGTGCTAGCAGTAGAATAAGCATGGTTTTCACTGTCCGCATAATCTCCACCGTCATAGTCGTAACCAAAATTGTTGACCACAACGCCCGACTCATCCTGGTAAAGCGCCGAATCGTCACCAGAGTGCTGGCCGTCGTCGTCGACGCTCTTCAGCAACGAGCAGGTTTGGCAGCAGTTGGCCGAGAACACTGCCAGGTCACACCAGCGGAAACGGATCACCCAAATGCAAGGATTAGTGACGTACTGGCCTTCGTAAGCTGCGCAGAGGTAGAGCAAAGGAGAAGTTAGTCTGCACCGAGCATGCAACGACAGTAGGCGTTAGTAGCGTTTCCGTTCGACAACAACAGGCCCCCGGCACTGCTTAGCGACAAGCGAAACTATTGTGTTTTTCCGTAGAAAAGAGCACTTTTGCAAAGTTAGCATCTTCTAAACATCACTACAGCACCAAGGGTCAATATAAGAACTACGAAATCATTTAAAACCTTGTGTGATACAGTGGCGTGGCGGTGGCGTAGCCAGCACACAATTTGAGGGGCCAAATATTTTGCGAGCTACACTATTTGGTTTGGGACACCGCCTCTCGCAGCTCAAAACGACAAGATACGCTAGAAATTTTTGTGGGGTCCATGGCCCCTTTAGCCCACCCCTGGCTACGACTGTAGTGTCATATGCAATATGTGCAGTGCGCCAAGCGATTACGCATTGACACAAAAAAAACGTTAAGAAAATCTCGCCAAACTGACAGACAGCGAAGCCAAGCTAACGACGCAAAGGGGTGTCATAACTTATCAGAAATGGGTTTACACGCAAGTACATTACTTTGCATTCCTTATACGCAGTTCAGTCTGACATGTTTGCCGGAGAGCAAGAACACCCAACCATTACAGCGCAGTAAAGCTGTCAACTGGCTGAAAAACTTGAAAACTTCACTCGCAGAAAATAACAAGCACGTATCCACCAAGTCAAAGCATGCACGTGAAAAAGCGCTTCAAGATAGCTGCATGCTCATCAGCAGCACATCAAATTTCCCTACTTTCAACAGCGTCGGTCATATTAAAGCAAGGCACAGTGAACGTTAACTTTGCCACCAAACATGATGTGCACATATTTCAGTCAAGAGTATCTACTGGCAGCAGCGACTACTCTTTCAAACCACAACACGCTTCTGCTGTCGCGCTACCAGCATGCTTAGCGCCACCTTACGGAACGCACTCACCGTCGCGGCAGACGCTATGACACTGGCCGTTGCGGAGGAGACGCTTCGCTGGGCAGCTCGTGCAATGGTTTCGATCGGGGCCCGAGCACGCCTTGCACGAGTGATGGCAACTGGAGAAAGAAGTACTTGCTGCATCACCAAAACCATAAATACCCGCGCAATCTACAAAAAATAAGTTTAGGCTTTATCCGTGCGTAAAAAACTCAAGTGTGATTACTCCGTCTTCTGTTTCAGACCTCCTTATACATGAAAAATACAAATGATTAGACCACTACGGTACTGCATGATAGCCTTCATAAGATATTAAATGCTAGCTATTGCCCCAACTGCGAGAACAGAAGCTATTGCTGTCGAGACCAGAATGTTTTGTTACCTCAGACTTAAAGCCGGTAATTCAAAAAACATTTTAGTCCGTATCTACAATGATGATGTTAAATTACGTGGCTTTTTGAGTTCCTTCCTGGAAATTAAGTTTTGCAAAAAGATGAACGACAGTTTAACACCAAGTTTTGCCAAAGGTTGTCCTAACTTGGTTCTTAGAAACAACGATATAAAAATTTCCAAATTTGAAGATAAACCTATACGACGTTTCCAAACGTATGATTTAAATCTGTCGCCCTAGCTTTGCTTTCTGTAATATATTCATGACTTAAACATTTTGCTTTTGACTCCCCAGTGAAAGAACATCAGTTTTCTATTCACACAGCACCCAAAGTGCAGTTTCACTACACTCAGATTAGCAACCTCTGAGCAAAATAAAGGCTATGTTTATGGCGCGTCTTGTTACATGTAGTTACGATCTTACCGCATTATAGGAAAATCGAGCCGTCAATTTAGTTTGGCTTGGCACACAATTTTGCATGCAGAATTTAGCAAATAAAATATTCCATTTTCTTCGCAAGTTGCCGTCAGTTTCATTCACTCAACTCAGTTAGTATAGCGATAAAATTTAAAGCGTTTAGTCAGTATGATGTTAACCATTATCTGTTGACCACATCGCTATGCTGACCCTTTAAGTCTTAGCATTCTTTGAAGACGAGTGGTATTTAACCGGAAGCATCGTTTTGAACCCGAACTCAATCAGTAATCAAACACTGCAGCCACTTCAGAAGCCCGCTGCTCTGTCAATTGCCGTGACAAACCCTTCGCATTTTTCCGTGATAAAAAATGTCAAAAACTTGGCTTCGGTCTAGGAATTCAAGCATCTCGAGATATTCAACTTTGAATTAGTTATTGAAGGTGAGCTATAAACATAAGTTGCCAAAAAATGTTTCGACCGGCATAAGGTTCTGAGACGAACTGTCATGCCTGAATGAGAAATTCTCGAATGACAAAATGACGAATGACAGGCTCCTCGTGAGGCGCCCACAATGTTGTTGGGAAACCTCCCAGAGTAGAAAATTTGACCTACGACTGGCAAACGTTCCGCACAAAGTCCGGATAATGACGTCGAGGGCAGACTCTTGTGCATCGCTGTCGATGTAGAACTAGTCCTGTAGCGCAAGCTGTGCAGCGGGTGGCACGGTTGATACATCCACTGCAACTCCGATCACAAGGCCGGCACCCGGCTGAAATCGAGGCCAAGTACGTTCCAAACGGGCAAGAGGGTCTGCACGTCCCCGCCTCAAATCTGTTCGTAAATAAAGTTGGCGATACTGTATGATGGTTTGGTTACCGCAGTCCGAATACGCAAAAGTAGTATCTCAGTTGTTAAGAACTTCTTTCGGTACAGTTGTCCTTCCGTAAACAGACATTTTTTGCTACTAATTCTTTGAAAAACGCCAATGAAGAAAACAATACATCAGTAAGAGAAACCCAGTTGTTCATACACAGATTAAGCACGAGAGTAAAGCGTTATTGTTTCCCTTAGCTTTCGAAATATACCCATTGGTTTGCTGCTTGTCAATAATCTTCGTTATGAAGCCTCTTGAAATTTGCTACATTCGGAAGTTCTTTTTTCAAACGTTTAGAAAAAAACAGGTTTGTGACAGTTTCCACTGCCAACAGGTCGGTGATTCAAGTACGCGGAAAAATAGCTGGGTGTCTACAAACTCAAGCACTGCAACATTCGCCACAGCACGCGTTGCGATATTCTGACGCATTCTCGCTTATTCCCCGACACCGATGCAACTTTACGAACGTTCCTCGAAGTGCGCTTCATTTCCAAAAAACATACACTATGTATGGAGCAAAACAGATGAAGGAATTGAAATCTAAGAAAACGTCGCACAGCGGATGAACCACCGTTGAAAGAAATACTTGACTGCAGCGACAATTGAACAAGTTGTGAGGGACTTGACTAGCACACATTTTTTTAATTTATTGCCTAAAATTTGATTACCAAAGAACTTGAGTCAAGTCACAGAAAAAAACTGTGAAATCCAATTGCACTTAAACCTATCATACTTGAGTTGATGATGAAAATATTTGGCAATCTCAATGAATAAAATAACCACCGCAAAACACGTCTTGGTACCGAAGAAACAAAAGAAGCAAAATCATCTCACTTACATGAAGCCATTCCTGCATGAAGTGCACTGATGACTGCCGTGCTGGCATGTCTGGCAGAGGCTATCGCACTGTCGACACTGCTGCGTGGCTGAGAAGCAACAACAATAACAAATGTTATTGTCAGCAGAAGCTCTTCGCAGTTCGTCTTCTTAGTAAGACGAACACTTTCGAACAAAGTGAAGACGATATACTAAGCGCAGTATTGTGTCGCAAAGTAGAAAACTTGAACCTCTATGTCCCGCGTCTTTAAGTCAACGTTGATTTTTTGACTCAGTCAAAAGTAATTGAAAACTCTTTGAAAGAAAACACCAATATACGCGACCAAGTTGTCAAAAGAACGGTCGAAAAACGTAAGCAAACTTTACCAAAAGCAGTGTTGGTTGTTTTTAGCTCAATCATGCGTTATCGTGTGAGAGAGGCAACATGTACAAATGACAAGACAGGTGCAGCTTACGCGCATCTAGATATGATCCAGGATTGCAGGTCTTGACACAAGCTCCATCGACAATCGTATGGCCAGGATGGCAAGAAGTACAGTTATTAGGAGACCGGTCATCGCACGTCAAGCAGTTCCACCAGCACGGCTGCGCATGTAACCGTAATTCACCCAACTGGTTTTAGATAAATCTTCAAAAGCGAATTTTTATCTCTAGTTCTTTCAAAATCGCCAGTCTGTTTTCAAGTCACGCCATGTTTTTTGTAATGCTCTAGGCTTTTCGTACTTGAAACATGTCGCGATACAGATTTGTGACTTCGTCTTAACACGCAACCAAACCCCTGCTTATCTAATGCGTGTTTACAAAGAGTACAGTAGAAAATATTGTTTTTGCGTTTTTACATTCATCAAAATCTAGATTTTAAAGCGAACCTAGAGTAGCTATGGTGTTGCTGAACGTACACGTTAGCAAATACATAGACATCTAAAAATATGGCCTACATAACATGAATGATTGTCAGAACAACAACAATAATTATTAACTAAAGTTTCTGCAAAACAGAGGTTACAGAACCTAACCACGGGAGCTAGATTTGAAAACTGAAGCCACGTTATCAAAATAATGACGATCCAAGTTTTACTTCATGAAAAAGGCGCAATACCTTGCATACTCTCGTCGACTCGTCAACGTACTGTGAACTTAGGCAATTTGGAACGCACTCTCCACTCTGAGTAGAAACATGACGGCACCTCGTGCATTCACGAGCTGTGGCGCCACAGCAGCCGTCGCACTCAGCGTGACAGTGTTCTTGAGGAAAAGCTGCGAAGAACAAAGATATAATAGTCATCAGTGAAGCTCAATGCTCTGCATGTTGCTCTATGATTGCGGAAGCGGTTTGGCTTTTCCTCCTCAAGGGTTGTGAATTTACTTTTTCATGAGATTTTCGTAGAATTCCCTGTTTAAGACGTGCAATTTGATAGTACACTGAGGAAAAGCTTCCTTGAAACAAGACACTTGAGGTCATAGTATCTTGCGGTGATGGTCATTACGGCACGTTCTGCAAGTGGTCCAGTACATACAACCTTATGAGAGATGGGCATATTCTGTTGAATTGTGGGTTAAATGAAATTTTACCATGAATAGTAAATTGCCGGAATTAATTTATTTTCACAACATTCGCCAAACTTTCCAGATACAATTTCTTCTAAAACTAACGCTTTGCGATCATGTAACTGAGTAACATTTTACGTTCTTATCTCGTGTTCTGAGAAAACAGTGGTACCTGCACATACTAATACATTTTAAAGAGCCAAACTATTACACACACTTTGCATAACCACTATTTAATTTTACAGAAACTGTGCAAATATACGATAAAAATTCGGGCAAATTCATCATAATTTCAACCGGAACAGAAATCTTGCCCCATTATTCCCTCGGAAAGGAATTCCGGTATAACCCTATGCACAAGTGACATCGCCTAATATTAAAACGTATAGCTACCACAACAAGCAGAAAACTTGCTACTCTTTCAAGAACAGGGTTCTCGTGCAAGACTTAATTTCCCATGGTCAGACCCCGTGTAAAACGTTGCTGGAAATGTTGACCATGTTGCGAAATAAGCCTACCTTCGCAGTTGCTAAAATTAAAGTCAGGTTGAGGATGTGTCTTTGTCCCGTAGAAAATCAACTGCCACTTTCGCAGAACGCCTCTCTTCCTGCGGTCTCTACTGCAAAGGAAATGGTTTCCAGCAGTGAGTGTAATCTTCTTTTTCAATTCTGGTTCATTTCAACCACAAGGTACCTGTATCGCGTCCGATGGGGGGGACGGTCTCTAATTTCGAGCTGCCATACTCCCATGGGATTTTCGCCCCAGTGATGCGTGGTCATGAACTCCCATTCAACAAAACCGCCCTTAGATCGATCGTAGTCTCTGCGCGAATACAAAAAGTATGCAAGGCAATTCGTGAGACTGGCGCAGCCCACCTTGCATGGACATGACTTCTGCTGGGAAATGGCGGCAATTCGACCCCAATTGGAACCAGTNGGTTTTTGCTTCGAACAACATCTGAATTTTAGTGCAACCAGTTTTTCAAACGAAAAGCACTTTTCTGGTTTGAATCTTCCGCACGGAGGCACTCGCTATCATGGTCGAAGATTCTAATTTCCTTAACCTGCTTGAATTTATTAAAGGAACACTTGTCTGCTTACTCTGCAGGCCTTGAAGCAACCACACCGAACAACCTCCATTTGCAAACATTCGGAAAACGGTAAAAGGCGTTGAGACCCTGTCTGTGACACCAGGGAACGTGGAATACTCTCATTTAATCAAGTTAACCCCTTATGTCCTAAAATTATGTAGGACTACACGACATTGTTCGTCAGTAGAGGTTATATCGATAAAATCATAAAAAGCCAAGGGTCGGTCACTTCAAACCTGATATTTTCTAGACAGTAACAGTACTGATAATGCTCACAACAGTGCAAATACCAATATATCATATCAGACGCTTCGAAAAACAAGCAACGCGGACACCGAATGAAGCAGGAAACCAATGAGGACGCCGAAAGAAGTGAATTACAGACAGAAAACCTCTTCGTTGCAGTCAATGCAGTGATGTCAATGAACTTTGACGCAGACCGTAAAGACTGTGCTTGCTCAGAAAGTTTGATAGCCTGTGAGTTTAAAATACAACCTTCGTATCGAAATNTCCATTTGGTACTTAGACCTGAGACATTTCGTGCAATGACATGGAGCTTCGGAACTGGTGAGAAGTTTGAATAGGCACGTTCATAATTATCGATCAAGAACTTAAACAAAAACGCACTGAAACAACTGTGCGATGATTGCGATATGGAGCGAAGCAACGTTAATGTGTTTGCGAAAATCGCGCTGGAAAGCCGAAAAAATGATTGCTTCCATTTGCGGCAGAAATAAAGCTCCAATAATGTTGGAATTTACTCTAAAAACAAGTTGATCTCAAATAGTTTTGGTATTCACGTTTCGCGCGTACAAAAATGTGACTGCAAAATAGAAAAGCTCACGAGAAAAACACAGATGTATTCCAAATATCAGATTTGTCAAGTTATACCAATAAAATGAACACAAAACGTTTGCCCAAGAAAAAGTGTTTTTGTCCAACTTTAACATTTTGATAAAAAGTAAGTGTTCCGCTGAAAAATTAAAGCTTTTTTTCTCGAAAACGGTCGTTGTTACCCTAAAAATACCACTTTTAGATGTTTTTCTTTATGACAGTTATTAGCATATGTACTTGACAGCTATCATAACTTCGCCTGACAAACAATCGCATTTTCGATTTGGTTTGAACAGTTGCTGACACGCAGTACATCAAGAAATTTGTAATACGTCTGTCCAGCAAATTTCATGCTTACGCGACAAAACACAATTTTCAGATGTTTTGGGAGGACAGCTGACCCCCACTCCCCAGTTGTTTGTGGTAGTTACTATTCCCACGAAGCCCTTCGCAAGTTCCTACGTAAAACATTGAATTCTAAGCATTCATTCATTTTCATGTCCGTTTTTCCTCTGGTGAGGTTCGCGAGGGCCCTTGGACTCGAAATACTTGAGTAACCTCTGATAGTTTTGTGCATAGTCGGAGATTGGTCGACCTCTGTGCTGCTTACCCGTGGGTGTTGCTAGCAGGACCTCGCCAGTTTTTTTCAGGGGCTTTTTGGTCCCGTGGACAAGCCATCGCAGCTGAGATCTCTATTTGGAGAAGTGGTTCGACATTCAGGGCTTTACGAATTTCACAGTAGCGCACTTTTTCGCGCGTGTCGCGCCGTAGACTCTTTGCAAAATCCAATCTCTGCTTCTAATCTTGAACAAAATCATTTGATATACAGTGAAGTGACCAAGGTGAACTCACAACAAAAAACGATATAACATTTATAGTATATACATTTTTCATGTTATACTCGGCTTAATGTTTTACTTCGACACAACGATACCTGCAGTGCGGCTATACTACGATACTTGTGACTGCAATAACTGATTCTGCAAAACCGCTTAAATCGATTCAATGCGGACGGTCACGAAATTACCAATATTTGCTTAAATCATCTCCAGCTTACTGACCCCTAACTTTGTCTATTTCATTTTATGGTATAACAAAGTAAGCCAATATGAACCTGTGTGACACTATTTTTCTGTTTTTGACGCAGTAAGTTGTTAATTTCTGAAAAGTAGAACGTGATTTTCGATCGGTTAACCCACTTACGCTATACATTGCACAGATACGTTACGGGACCTAACGTACGTTTGTAACCTATTTCTTGGAATTTTCCATGCACGGAAGTGGTGAGAACGTGACACTTCTTTCGGAACAAGAACATGTATCTTGCTACATCAGAAATTAAAATCACAGCAAGTCAATCCGCTTTGAAAAGAGGTGACTTATTAGCAGCTGTTGAACTCGGTTTACACAGCAAAAATACGCGGCCGAGCTTACTCAATCAGCACAAGATAATAATTACTTATCAGTCATATTGCCCATTCAGCACCGACAATTGACTGTGACCACAGCGACTGTTAAACTGTTCGATCCAAACATGACGAATGGATCGATTGAATTCAGATTAGAAAATCAAACGTTTACCTGCGCTGCAGAATATTCGACACAGTTCCCGACGGCGATGTCAGATAGATTTGAAGGTCACCACGTCTGGGATGAGTCAGGGTGACGCGCAAGATCACGTGCTCCAGGTAGGCGATTTCGTTTGGACGGCGATGGCACGCTCTTGTTTCCATGGTAGCCGAACCATGCCTGTTCATGATTATGTCTCTGCAAAAACAGTGTTGCTACACAAAGGATGAAGTGGAGGAAACAAACTTACCAAGCGCAGACTCTTCGAAGAAGCGCTCTTACACGCAAACGGAAATTTCGTAGCAGGCGTCGCAAACAACTCGACATAAACAAAAAGACTTTTTTCAACGAAGCTTATTAACTGCGTACTTGGCCAAGCGTTGGGGGGCATTAATGCACTCCCTTTGTTCGGGAACCTCGACCCACGTCTTCGCGACGTGGGTCATGGAGGCTGCGTCGAGCAGTCCAAAGCCGAATATGTGAGAGACGTTGAAGCCGGCGCCGTTGACGACCCAGTCGTGCGCGCGCAGGCCTTGCGAGTTCGCGGTGCGCACGATTATGTGCTGCACGTCGCGCCAGGTCAGGTTCGGGTTGGCCTGCAGCATCAGGGCGACGACGCCGGCTGCCATCGGCGCTGAAGCCGACGTGCCTGTGTGCTGGTGTGTGCAAGAACTCCGCAAGTCCGTGGTGATCTGCGAACAAAGTCGGCGACATCCGCGATTATGTAGGAAATAGTTTTCGCCGTTGCGATGGAAGCGAGTAAATATTGTAAATCGTTACAAAAACACGTGACGATATTTGTGCGTTTCCTCCCCTGGTACGGCATGAGATTGACTGTGGTTTTACGTCAACGGATCAGTAAGTTTCTTTTTTGCCTACACGGGCGGCTAGCCAGGGGTTCACAATTGTGGCTCTTATAAAAAATCACGTACAAAATGATTGTTTTTTGCCGTTTCAGGAAAAGTGTCAATGAGTGCAACTCATTCCATGCTTTCTCAAGAAATCCAGCAGAAAAAGTTGTTGTGAAACGCAGCGAGTATGTTAAGCGGTATTTGCTTGCGAAAGATTACAGCAATGCAAAAGTTAAGCCGCCCAAGGATTGTTGTGCACGCCGAGATTGCGTCTGCAACCCACGATGACACAGCCATAATAGATTCTAGATTTTGGGGGAATTTCTTCAGCCTTTTTCCACCTGTGCGCTTTTTCGCTGACGCCATAGTGGTCAACCTCAAAATTGCAACGGAAGGAGAATTTACAGATGAGGTAAACAACTTCTCGCGCAAATATCTGAATTTTTTTTTCTCCAGCCTCGACGCGGTCAAGATGTACTCAGCTTGCCCAGCACCAGCCATCTGAGGACACAACTGTAACGCTCGAAAAACTGTAAGCAGAGCGAATGGACCGCAAGGGCACATGGAAATTCTCGAAATTCCGTTCGCGCTGAGTGACGGGTCCAAGCGGGTCATTCCACAGATGCAGGCTGATCAGCACTTGAAGAACGACACCCCGGTTTGAGAGTCTGCGGAACGACACTTATTTTGGTTCAAGGATGCGAAAATGGTTTGAGGGTTCGAAAAATGTGACCCCAGATAGTAAAAATTGTTTATCACAGTGATTAATGAATTCAAGTAGACGATCATTTACACAGGTGAAAAAGGGCACGTTTTCAATGTGGGACAATTGTATTCTGAACCAGCGCTTATAGCAAGGTTGGTTCCACGTTGAAAACAATTTCCAATCTTCTTTCAAACTCTTAACCAAAGACACCCATCTGTTACTGCTAGAGAGGCCCAGGTACGGCAATGTAATTCGTAATCAGGTTTTTTAGGTTTGTCTTTGGTGACCTCCAAGACATTTAAAGAGACAGGGACTGTTTTGCCTGAACACAGAGGTTGTCGTAACTCGAGGTTTTAATGTATTTTTATGGTGGTTGCAAAGGGAGGTTCTACTGTATTTGGAAAGACCGTTAGAGAAATTTAAGACACGTCGTTTCGGTCCCTCAAAACACCTTAAAAAATGCTGTTCGTAATACTTGTAGGCACTCGTTGAATTGTGTCACAACGATGGTAATCACGTGATGTCAACAACCGTTGCTTGCGCACTTTACAGGATGGCAATATGTTTAGCTAGAGCATTGCTTTCGGTTTGTTCTGTGACAATATTATTTTTCTCTATAGCTCCCAGTAAAAATATCTCCAGGCTTCAGCCTTCCACAGCATGCACTTCAATTTAACATGTGTAGTAACAATAAGAGATTTAACACTATCTGCTGGCTCTTTTTCAGACCAGATTCAGAATGATATCGCAATTTTCCTGACAGGAAACCGCTCGTAACAACTTGAAGGCCACAGATAAAGAGGGCAGCCGGCAAAGAGTTCAATTTCTCGTCCTATCTTGTGCAAATAGAAACACATCAAAAGCAAGCAACCACAAAGGAAAACCTTGCTCATCTGAAGAGAATTTCGAAAAATGGATGAAACGAACTACTGCACGCGCAGAATATTTGTCAAGGAAAACCGACATCCGCCAATTTAAATAGCTTGCTAGTGCACTCACGTCTTCGTAGCCAAATTTCAAACGCGTAAGTCAGTCGCGTGCCGGTTCAGTAACATCATGAAAGCCGCTGAAATTCGAAGCTGTTCGCTTTATGTCGTAAATCCTTAAGTCGTGTTTGGGTCACAGAGTCTTTCAAATGGGTCACAGCAAGTGCTTGTGCAGCAGCGACAACAACAGACAAAGCCTAATGGTGAACGGTGTATTTTTTACTCATGCGTCTGCCTCAGCCGCCTAACTACCGCGCCTCAACGTCCGAAGAAGAATTTTCGCGAATGCGCGGACTGCAGCGTCAGGAATGCAGACTTCAGAGAAGCCAAGACCAAATGTTGTACTGGACGCCTGCTGTTTATGTTTTTTCGCGTTTTTCGATGAAACGTATTTTTTTCAATGCTGAGGAGTGAAAACAGCGAAAATGAAACGTTGACCAGATGTGTTTGTGAACTTGCTTGCCACTGAAAAAATAACCAGGTCTTCAATCGCCGAAACTTCGTGAGGTTTCGTTTCTTCGACTGGTCTTGAATAAAAAAAGTAAAGAGTTTATGGTTTGGGATTGTTTGTAAATGCTTGGGACGTCGGACAAGGCTAAATTAATTATATTATCCGTGACTACATATTGTTAGTTCTGACTAAAATCTTTTCTGGAGGCTTTACTTAAATCCATGATTATATTCTGGGAGTATGCTTCAAATAAACAAAACATGCTTAAAGCACAACCTTTCATAATTGTAGTAAGGCAATTTGAAACCAATTGCTTCTGCGAATGGTTGCAACAATTAATCATTTCATTGTAAGGTTATCTAAAAGACATAAATTCTGTTTCACAAACATAAAATGCTTCGCAAAAAAGATTTAAGAGATTTGCTATACGAAGAACTTACCACTTTGCCTTCGTACATCTCTCCGCTGCTGTATGTCGTAGCTAGAGTAGACGCACAGCCTTCCAGATACCAAGGACGATAACCGTATTGGGAAACACTGCAAAAGCAAAAAAGCGTTTGGTAAACAGTGCATAACCGATGTAAAGATGAAATAATGGAAAAGGGGGTTGTACAGAGGATGTGAATTGTAAAAAGAGGGCTTTCTTCTAAGCTAGATACCAAGTTGTTGTTGAACAAGGTTCTGAAGCGGCTGCGTATGACAGTAACTAAACGCGTTCAAACAAGGTCACGAGCTGTTTATATCCACTACTTGAGCAAAGTTTGGAGTAAACGCAAAAACTTTTTATTTCAAAGAGAAGTAGTGCAAAAGACTGAGTAGCAGGTACACTTCATCCCTGGCGATTTATTTCGTACACCACATCGTGTTGCTTCAGGACGTGGCCCACTTAAAGACGTCGTTCAACACACGAAGTTTTGGACAGTTTTAAACAGGATATAGACGAGACAAATTGAGTTTTTATGTGGTTGAAGTAATATTTGCAAACCCGGTTCAATTTCACTGGGTTATACATCAACACTGGTAATCATGTTTCGTTTTTAATTGAAAGTGCACCGATCAATCACTGAAAGGAAGTGTCTGAACAGGATAAGCTGCGTCATTACAAAAAACGTCTTTGTTCAGCCAGACGTTGCAAGTGTAAGCATCGACACGAAACCGCAAATTTCAGCGTCAGCAACAATCGAAATCGCGCATTTCTCACTAGACAAAGTTACGCGCTGGTGAAAACTGATCTGAAAGGCTGTCGTCTGAGTGACGTGCAGGCGAGTTGTTAATTTAATTTTTCGTTTTTCACACCACCACGAAAAGTCACTGCGGTGTTACTGATGCATACTCGAAACTAGAGCAGACAATTGCCTCGATTTCCGACGGTGCCCGACCGTCATTTGCTGACTGCGCAGTATGACCAAGCTGGACAAAATTAACTGATCATGCAAGATCCGGGCTGCCAAGCATCGACAGAAACATTTCCGAGTATTCTTTAGACTTGCATACACTTCTGAGAATATTGACGTGACGACCAGGGGGTATCGCTGTTCGATGCAGCCTAAGCTAACCCTAAACCAAAGCGAAATTTTTTCATATTGTTTTCACATCAAGAATTCCTTCGAAAGATATTTGCCAAATATTGTTTGTGTTTTTTCTTAGACATACCTAATAAGCTGAACAACGGCGACTATGTTCTAAACTTTAATATAGTTCATTAGCAAATTTTCTGCCACAGATCAACCTGCTCATTCCGATTGTGTAAATGTTGTTGATGTATCCATCGCATGAACAGCTGTCTTTGTTTTGTCCACCGTTTCCAGATGCCCATATATAAATGGCACCACGCCCGTTGCGGCCACGTTTTGCTCCAGCTTTGAAGGCAGCTTTGGCGAGAATCCCAGGTCCTGGAAAGGGAAGGGCTAGTTTGGACAGAGCAGCAACTACACACACACAAAGGCTGACGCATTGTACAAATACGGTATAGAAGTTGATATATGGCCAGTTGGCTGACAGGGTGGCCTTCTCTGCAATGCAAGAAGGCAAACGTGAGCCGTTCTTGAAAACTGAGTGGTCCACTTTGAAAAAAAATTCTGCACATTGGATTCAAACACAAAAATGACATTAGTGGATTAAGCAAGTCCGTACTGACTGGAAGATCTATTTATTTATGTTTTATGTAGCGCCGCAGCAATTCAACCACAGAGGAGCTGACCGTGCGTCCGCAAGTCAATAGCAGCAATCAAGTGCCCCGGGCTTTGAAATCTGCTAGCGTTGCTGCAAGCTTGCTTCAGCGAAAGCATCCGCGAGCATTTCAGACAGATATTCGCATGCGTCTTTTGCGTAAGAACAGTTTCTGAATTCGAACAACTAGAGCAACTGAGCTGGAAACAAATATCATTCTTGCCTCCGTCATGCATTTACGAAGTAACAATGAAAAATGTCTGAGTCGAGNCAGCTTGCCGGCGCCGANCTGTGTTCTCTTCAAGTTTGACGATTCTGTTGGACGATTATACCAAAGTAGATAATGATTGTACAGAAAATCCTTTCAAAGAAAGTAATACTCTACTGCTCCACTTTTGGTCGTAGTTGGGCCAAGTAGCATCACTTTCGCCATTCACCATTTATTGGACCAGCAAACACCCTTGTACCGAAAAAAAACAATAAAACGATAGGTTTTGTTTTGCTATTAAGTGGCGCAGAAAACAATGACGTTTCAATAAAAGCCTGAAATTACCTTCAGCCAGTAACAATTCTTGAAAACGGCAAGTTTAAATAAAATGACGAAGGAACCAAACCTTTCCTTTGCCCAAGCAGGACTATCGTAAGGGACGTAGAATTGTTGCATCGGCTACAAAGCAACAAAATGTAACACGAGTTCGAGTACCAGCTCACTGCTGCATACAATACTGCGAGAACGCTACGAAAACATTCACTCGCGCACAAAAATCGTGAAAAGCGTGCTGTGATGTCTGTCCAGCCAGCTGTGCTGAAGGTTTCGCACGCTAAACTTTGACAAAGACCAAGCGAACTATCAACAATTTCATGCCTGCTGAGTATTCGTAAATTATAACAGGGTGTCGCCGAAGGCCGAACAAGTCTACCTTCTACTGTAGTTCCGTCGTCGTCCGGACCCCACGAAGCGCTGTAGATGTCAATGTGCTCCAGGGCGAAGTTCAGAGATCTTGCTTCCACTCTGTCTGTCACTTCACCGTCAAGCATACGAACGCCTGCGCACATGAATGCCATTTGAGAGCTTGTACTCAATATTTAGTTTGAAATTCTTGACTGTTTGACGATACTTTTGCTGTGCAACCCGACATTTTCAAAGCGATTTGGACGTAATTTGCTGGATTGGTTGAAGTAGCTGATCAGTGCAACGAGTCTACGGAACGGAGTTAGTAAACCAGTTTTAAAAGATTTTCATTGGGAAAAGCAACGCCAAACTACCAACGATGTCAAAACTGTTCTTCGGAACATCCTAGGTTGAACGCGCAACGTCAACCAACGATGCGACAGACCGCCACATCCAGCTATTGCGCAAAGTAACGTAAAAAACGTAAAGCAACTGCAGTCATCAGTATTGTTTTCGAAAGTTTTGCACAAAACAAAGAGCAACGGATAAGAATTTCAATATCTTGGTATTTATAACATTCGAAACCCGAAGTTTGCATACTTTTTTGCTTCCTCCAACTTATTGGATGGCAGCAGATCTGTTGAGAACTGGTTCTATCAGTCTGCGATTGTCACCCCGTTCTACAACATCAGCGATTGCAGCATACCAAAAAATCGATCGTTGCAAGCAAGTTTTAAAAAAATGTGACATTGCGAAACAGGACACGTTTTAATAAACGAGCGGAAATTGAAGGTCTTTATTGCTCCCGATTGCGGTAATATCAATACCGAGTGTCGCGCGTATCGGGGTTCAACAGCGCTTCACCGAGCAAAGATCGCAAACACCGAAAAGGTCAGCTTTCGCGGAAGGTGCTGTTGCAATGCATCAAGTTAAACCAAGCGATCTTTAAGGCCAACAACACCGGTGAACCACTTCGTCGGGTCGTTCGAAGTCTACTGGAAGTGTTTACGTGGGAAGTCCGTGTTTTGATTGCCTTGTGGAGTAAGAGGCGAATAGATCAACAAGCACAGAAGAGCGTGTGGGAACGAACAGTGCAGACAAGTAAACAGAGAACCAAGCGCAAGTGCTTTGCTGTGGAAGGACGGATGTCTGTTACCGACGCTGGGCAGCAAGAGGACAAGCATCCAGTGACTGAAACGTCGCAATACGGAAACGTTTGGCACAAGCAATACTATTTGATTTGCGTTGAAGTGAGCACGGAATGCTTTTGACGACTGTGACGCATGCCACGTTGCTAACGACTATATGCAAGCGCGTCTAATCTTTTTTGCGGTCGAAAATCGATGAGTGAGTAAACGGATGACGCGATCTGTAAGCCCATTTTGTGATTGCTTTCGTTGAGATTTCCAGAACACTGATGCAATGACACAGAGAAAAATTGCTAATAAGTTCCAGTTCGTTGACTCAGCGCATTTCCTTCCAAAAGTTAATCTTCACCAGGGATCCCACCTTTGGGGAATTTGTCCTTAGATTGGGAATTTCAGCAACGTTTGGGGAAAAGTTCTAGGGATTTTTTAAGGAAATTGCATTTTGTGGGATAAAATTGGGAACAGTCAGTGTGGTCACGCATTTCCATCAAAAACGGTGATCAGATTCTTGTGATTTAAATGTCAATGTCAATCTGTTTATTGTATCTAAATTAGTCTAATCCCTACGGTCACTTGCAACCGAACCAGGTCTTGGGTATAGTGTTGCTGAAATTGGATGAACTCAGTCGGCAGTGGTTTTTATTTGGGGTTCGTTTGTGATAGGGTACTAACCAAAAAATCATTAGCTTAGGGTTGCGTCATCAAGGTAACTGTCACTTGGCCAAATCTACAACTGACTGTGCAAGTCTGCGAGAACTGGTTGTTAAATTTAAAGGATTGTGAACCTGAGAAAAGAGCTGCTCATCATGCAATAATTTTATGTTAGCAGTGATGGAAAGACTTAGAAGTTACTGAGTAGAGATTGTTTTTAATATCCGCAAAGGCAGAACATATTTTGATGTTAGAAGTTGACTATATCTACGGTATTTGGTTTTACAGTAGTGTACTGGTATGCACCTTTAAGAAGGGGTAGAGACCTTAGCCTCTTGGATGTTGTAATTTGATCTTTGTTCATTATGTTTAGTTAAAAAATGCCTTTCTCTTAGTTTTGAGTTGATGAAATCAAATTTCACCACTGTTGGCCTTCTGGAACAATTTTTTCGGCCACTCCATGGAAAAAATTCATCTGACGCCCATGCTGGTATGTGCTGTAATCATTATTACGCCTAAGCCGCCTATATATCAATGTAATGTAAATAATTGCTGCAAATGAGACATCATCAGCTTTGATTGAACCTTTTCCAGCAAAAATCCAGTTTGTGCAAAAATTTTGCAGTGAATGGTTTTGTTGCCACTTCTTGACGTGACGTTGAATGCATGATTCACCACAAATGGGATGTGGGCAAAGAATTGCACCCATATATAAGTAGTGTGAACACGCAATAATAGAGTGATCGTGGGTGTGATCTATATTGTTGCTTGCTGCCATATTGTGAGCTTTGTGCGCTTGTTCGGGCTCTCCTGTAGCAGCAGTTGCATCCGTCTGAATTGCAAACTGGTTGGTCAGCCCTTTGCTAAGCGCCAGAAATCCAAGATGTTCAGTATGCAATAAAATTGTCCCTTGTCGTAGATCACACGAATAAAGCACAGAAACAGGTAATCACGTGCAGTTAGCTAGTTTTATTTCATTATAACAAAACATTAACTTGCCTTTCAGGCTTTTATTCTGGCCAAGCGATTATTCTTCTCTTGTTTAGTCAAGAACACCTTAAGAATCATCCCAAAACTGTTCTTAAGCACATTAGTCAACACAGTAACACTAAGTGTGCAAATGTGATAAGCCAGGAAGTTGGTGTACAGGGATGCCGAGACAACGGTGCAGCATGGGAAGCAGTAAAAAATTAGGACAATGGAAAATTATAAAATCAGACAAATTGTGACTAATAAATGTTTGTTTCTGTTCAGCTACAATATTGACCTCAAAAATAATAACATAAATTTGTTGCAACCACAATGCAGCATTGCCCCGAGCCGACCAAAGAGAGAGTCGAACAGACAACCATCGGGATACCAGCAATAGAGATTCCCCACTTGACGTGATTCACTCTGCTGTTACTGATACGAATTCAATGTTAAATGTGGCGTAATCACCATGCCACAACCATTCTGAATTTTCTTGTTGCGCAAATAGCTGCAATGATGAACTTAATTCGATTTTGATAAATCAAGAAATTACCCTGATACTGTTATGAAAAAAGCATTTCCACCCTCGTTGTCCCCTTTTTCAAAGGGCAGGCTGGACGATGCTTCTGTCATTTTCCCGCTTTCCAGCGTCCCTGCTGGCTTACACTATATTTTGAAGTGCTAAAAGTTAGGTGAGAATTACACAATGCTTTGTGCAAAATCTAGAGAATTTGTGAAATTTTGGGAATTTTGAACT